>Ga0265294_10001955_pt1 | contig 27248 bp, 27 predicted proteins | sample MunlanPumphouse3_FD_192504 | JGI IMG/M metagenome (GOLD analysis project Ga0265294, IMG submission 192504) | Groundwater microbial communities from a municipal landfill in Southern Ontario, Canada - Pumphouse #3 | ecosystem: Environmental > Aquatic > Deep subsurface > Groundwater | place...
AGAAATATTATGTTTTAGTCTATCTTTTATTTTAAGCTGATATTCATCTGGATTTTCACATCCCACTACGATACCATTTACATCCACACCAATATATATCAAACCACCCTCATGGTAGTTCAAAAAAGCTACAACCTCCTTTTCTAAACTATCTGTTAAAGTTTTTTTGAATTCTACTCTGTGGGTTTCAGTAGTTTGTAACATGTGTTTCTTTGTCATCTATTTCCCTATGTGGAATCTTTACTTTACTTGTTGATATCGTTGTTACTTTACCATATTTAAATATATAAGCCACATCCATACCCTTTCAATATTTTTTTCATTGTATCAAATATTCACTAAAAAATATACATCAACAACTACAAATGAATTTGAAACAAAGTTATGCTTGGGGTTTTTATTAGCTACTTATTTTAGCTTTACACCAACAAATCATAATTTATAAAATTATACAACAAAATACTTAAGTTTTAAAATCAAACCAAATATGTGCTTGTCTTAAAGATTTCCAGATGAATCTGGCGTTCCACTCAACACTAACAACTACACCTACCCTCTACCACCTTCAAGCATCAAAGCTATTCCCTCCTCCACTGTATAAGGATTCTTTAAATTCAACTTCTCTTTAGTGATACTATTATCTACTTCTAAGCTTCCATAAAGTCGCTTGTGGAATGATGGCTTGACTAGCTTTAGCAGTGTCTTAAATAATGGTATCTTGAATAAATATACTTTTTTCGCAAGATTTTTTGCTATTAGCTCAATAAGTCTAGTAGTACTAAGTGATTCATCATCACTTGCTAAGAAGATGTTGTGAGATCCTGAATCAAGTTCATGATGACATTCTTTTTGAGATTCTGAACCAAGTTCAGAATGACATTTTTCTGTCATTCCGTGCTTGACATCCCTCGTCATTCCGTGCTTGAAATGGAATCCAATCACGACATCAACCAAATGACAAAGATTTTGTATTGATATAAAACTTCTTTTATTTTCTATTCCACCAAGTGGGATGATAGGTAGTTTTTTTACAAGTTTTACTAAACTATCTATATTCCCAGGAGCATTTTTACCATATATCATAGGCGGTCTGATAATACTAACTATGAAATTATCATCACTAAGCTTTAAAAGCTCTTTTTCAGCTTCTAATTTACTCTTTCCATAAGATGTTATTGGATTACAAATAGTATTTTCATCTAGTTTTTCTTTTTCTTCACCATATACAGCAATAGTGCTTATAAATACAAACTGTTTTACTCCATTTTGTTTTGCCAATCTTGCAAGTTTTAGTGGATAATCTACATTTATCTCATGATATTTTTCATAGGAATACTCTGTCTTTTGGTGTACAAGTGCAGCACAATGTAATATTATATCAATATTATCAAAGTCTAAATCTTCTAATTTTTGAGTTAATAATGAAAAGCTTTTAAATGAAAACTTGTTTTTGTATTGGTTTATAAAACAACTTCCCAAATAACCATTACTTCCAGTAACTAATATTTCCATCCTAATATAACTCATCGTATTTTTTAAGTATAATTTCTTGAGAATATTTGTTAGCAACAACTTCTCTGGCTCTTATTCCTAAATCATCTAAAAAAGTAGAAGGAGTCTCTGAAATTTCATTAAATTTTTTTGCTAATTCTACAGAATTATTGTTTTCAACAATCCATCCAATATTATTTTCATCAATAACTCTAGCAATTTCAGAACTATTATCCCCAATATAAAGTATTGGTTTAGCAGCAGCCATATTGAAATATGACTTACTAGGGACACCTAATCCATACATTGAATCAGACAATGACACTATCGCTACATCACAAGCATTTAAAAATATATTTTGCCCACTCATAGGATAAACCCCAGCGTAAACTACATTTTTCTTTTTTGAGTCTAGAATATGTTCTTCTATCTCGTTTTTCATAGCTCCATCACCTATAAACATTAGTAAAAAGTTCTCATCATTAACCAACTCTGCAGCATTTAACATGTTTTGTATCCCCTGTACCCTGCCAAGATTACCAGCAAATAAAAATATTCTTTTATCCACTATTTTTAACTTTTTTAATAAAATATTTTCTCGTTTACTTCTAATATTTACTTGAGCAACATCACACCAATTTTCAATTAAAATTATAGGTACACTATTTACGGTCTTATTTCTAATTACTTCTTCCATATCTCTACCAATAACAATCAATCTATCTGCTTTCAAATAAGCCCAATCATAAACTTTTTTTAATATTTTATAGAAAAATGATTTTTCTTTTAGTATCTTTGCTGCAATTAAATTCTCAGGAAAAACATCATAAACAAGTAGTGTAGAATTAAAATTCTTAAGTTTTTTTAATATTGCTAAAAAGATTATTATAAAAGCTGGATTAGTTACAGAAAATATTTCTACTTTGGTGTCTATATTTTTATATACCAAAATAGAAAGTCTAAGAGATGAAATCATAAGCTTTAAAGTTCTTGATAAAATATTGTTTTTATTTAAATTAACCTCTTTGACTCTTACTATATCCAAATTCTTAGCATTTAACTCATTACTTATTCCAATCTCGGCATTACATATCACTTTCACTATATTTTTTTCAGATAACTTCTGTGCTATATTTGTGATATAGTAAGATGTGCTATTATCACTAGGATAAAAGTATTCCGTAACTATTAAAATCTTTTTTAGCATATTTTTATTTTCTAAAGAACTTATTTTTATAACACTCATCATTCATTACATGATGATGCATATCTACTACTAACTTTTGCCATGAAGGTGATTTATAGCCAGTCACTTTTTTAAATCTATCGCTATTCATACTTCTATCAAGAACAAAATCATCAAAGGCATTTATTTTAATCTCTTTTTTATATACATCTTTCATAATATTTAACAAATTATATTTTGAAATAGGATTGCTAGATACATGATAAAGACCACTTAATTCTTTATTTGGTATTACATAGTTAGCTATTATATTTTCTATTTCAATCGTAGGAAATCCACTGTAAATAGCTTTTGTAAATCCATTTATCTCACTTTCTTGAGACATAAACCAATCTACCAAACTAAAATTTGTTGTAAGTTCATGACCAATAATAGAAGTTCTTAAAGTTATACAATGAGGATAATTAACCTCTCCCAAATACTTTGTTTTACCATACAAGTCTTCTGCATTGGATAAATCTTCTTCTGTATAGTTGCCTTTTTTACCATCGAAAACACAATCTGTACTAATATGAATTAATCTTGCTTTTGCTGTTCTTGTTACAAGTGAAAGTCTATGAGGAAGTTGAGCATTAACAGTAATTGCAGTTAAAGGATCTTTTGAAATAGAAAGTTGTTTTATAATACCTATGCAATTGATGATAATAGTTGGTTGTACTCCAGCAATAGCTCTTATAACTGTCTCAAAATTATCAGCATCTACTCGATCTCTTATTTTAAGTAATTCTTCATCTGTAAAGTATCCTTTTAAACTACTTTTATTTCTAGTAGTACCGAAAACTTCAAAATTACTTTTTTTGTTCATCTCTTTAAAAAGAGTATGCCCCAACATTCCTGTAACACCAAGAATAAGTATTCTTTCTTTTTCCATCCTCACTACCTTGTTTAATATTTTTTCCAAACTGTTCGATTTATATAATCAATATAACTAAAAATAATTCGTACTACTTTTTTTGAAACCGTATTTGTATCATAGTCTTTTACTATATTCATAGTTTGTTCCTCTGATTGCTCTGTCATAACATCTATAGCATTTAAAATATCTTCACTTTTAAGCCCAGCCATGATGAGAGTTCCTTCATCCATTCCCTCTGGTCTTTCATGAGCTTGCCTTATTGTAATAGCAGGAAATCCTAGTATTGAAGACTCTTCTGTTATTGTACCACTATCACTTATCGCACAATAAGCATTTTGTTGTAAAGCAATATAATCAAAAAATCCTAGTGGTTTCATAAACTCTATCAATGGATTAAAATATTGTTTATCTAAAAGTTCTAATTTTTTTCTTGTTCTTGGATGTGTTGATACAATTATTCTCTTCTCATACTTATTTGCGATAGCATTCAATGAATCCAATAAATCATTAAAATTTTGTTCACTATCTACATTTTCTTCTCTATGTGTACTTACAATAAAAAAATCTTTTGGTTTAAGATTTAATTTTTCCAAAACTTTTGAATTTTGTATATCATTTTTATGATAATCTAAAACCTCTAACATAGAAGATCCAGTTTTTATAATAGTTTCTGCTGGTATCCCTTCAGCTATCAAATATCTTCTTGCATGTTCCGTTAAAGTCATATTTATATCACTCAACTGATCTACTATCTTTCTATTTATTTCTTCAGGAACTCTTTGGTCAAAACATCTATTACCAGCTTCCATATGAAAAATTGGTATTTTTCTTCTTTTAGCTGAAATAACAGACAAGCAACTATTCGTATCACCATAAAGCAAAACAGCATCAGGTTTTAACTTATCAAAAAGCTCATCAGATTTACTAATAACATTCGCGATAGTAAGTGCAGCAGTTTCTCCTGCCGCATCTAAGAAATAATCAGGTTTTTTGATACCCATATCATTGAAAAATACTTCATTGAGTTCATAATCATAGTTTTGTCCAGTATGAACCAAAATATGATTTGTATATTTTTCAAGTTCAGCTATAACACGACTAAGTTTTATAATCTCAGGTCTTGTCCCTACTATTGTCATCACTGTTTTCATACTATTACTCCAAATTCTTTTAAATCATCTTGTATTTCCGTAAGATTTAAAAGCATAGTTTTTAATTCTTCTTCATTGAGTTGCTTTGTGTTATGTGAGTGATAGTCGTTAGCTTCTGTTATCACTTCACCCTCTTCAAAAAATTTCCCATAATTTAAATCTCTTGTATCCGCTGGAATTCTATAGTATCCTTCCATATCAACAGCATGAACCATTTCTTCCCTTGTAAGAAGTGTTTCATATAGTTTTTCACCATGTCTTGTGCCAATAATATTTATCTTATGTTCTGGCTTACCAAGCATATTTTTCAAAGTATTTGCAAGAAGTTCAACTGTACAAGCAGGTGCTTTTTGTACAAATATATCGCCATTTTTTGCATTTTTAAAGGCAAACATCACCAAATCAACTGCATCATCCAAACTCATCATAAATCTTGTCATATTTGGATCTGTGATTGTTATATCATTACCTTCTCTTATCTGTTTTATAAAAAGTGGTATAACGGAACCTCGACTTGCCATAACATTCCCATATCTTGTACAAGAAATAACCGTTTCTTTTTCATCAAGATTTCTACTTTTTGCAACTGCTACTTTTTCCATCATAGCTTTACTTATCCCCATAGCATTTATCGGATATACTGCTTTATCTGTACTTAAAACTACAATATTTTTTACATTATATTTAATAGCGACATTTAAAACATTTTCAGTCCCAACAACATTTGTTTGAACAGCTTGCATAGGATAAAACTCACAAGATGGCACTTGCTTTAGAGCTGCTGCATGGAAGATATAGTCAACTCCTCTTATAGCATCATCTAATGAATTTATATCTCTTACATCTCCCAGATAAAACTTCAATTTTTCATTGTTATATTTTTTTCTCATATCATCTTGCTTTAACTCATCACGACTAAAAATTCTAATCTCTTTTATATCTGTATTTAAAAAATTACGAAGAACTGCATTTCCAAAAGAACCTGTGCCTCCTGTAATTAATAGTATTTTATTTTTGAACATTATCAACAACCTTTTTACATAAATTTAAATATTGATTTGCTCTATCTTTAGAAGAGGGTAACTCTTGAACAATTTTTAATCCTTCAACAACTAAATCATCATAAAGTTTTTTATCACAATAAACTTTTTTAATTTGTTTCATTATATCATCTATATCATAAGGATTAAAATAAAGTGCAGCATTTTTACAAACTGTTTTTGCAAAAGAATAATTAGAAGTTAAAATAGGTTTTTTCATAATCATAGATTCTGGATATGATGCCGTAAAACTTTCTATTAATGTTGGCAAAAATAAGGCATCACTATTGTAGTATAAATAAGGACACTCTTCAAGCTTTACTGGACCTAGATTAATAATATAGTCTTCGACCGATTTAAATTTTGTTTCAAAAATGTCTTCAGATATAGTTAAAACAAACTTTATATTTAAGCCTTCTTTCTTAATTAATGGTATTAAATCATTAATCAAATCCAATCTTTTATGCGGATAGTATGCTGAAATTGTAATAAACCAAAATTCACCACTCTTTTTTTTGGGGAGTAGCTTTAAATCCTTTACAGGTTGCTCAAAAATCGAATCATATCTACCAGATACAACCTGCATCATGTCTTCTTTTTTACCTATAAATTTTGCAAATCTTTTTTGCATATCTTCAGTTTGTAACACATAAAAATCTGCATTTCTTTTCAAAAGAAATCTATGGTATTCTTTTTTTAGTTTAAACTTAATTTTATCTAAAAACGAAAAACTATCAAAATATGGAGATTCATCGTAGAGATACAATCCATTTGCAAACCCCATAATGTGTTTTGATTTAGGCTTCCAATAAGTAGGTCCAAATACAGAAAAAATAACATCTGGAATAATTTCTCTTTCTTTTTTATCTAATTTCTTAATTGTTTTATCAAATAAAATAAATCTGCTTGGATTATTAAATGTATAAAATTTGAAATTACTTGGAAATTTATCTTGTTGAATTTCTTTACTTATAGAAGAAGATAAAAAAACAAAATATTCATTTTCAACAAAATATTTACAATCATAGATAAATGATATTGCTACTTGCAATGCACCACCAGTTTTTAAGTTTGTTGTATTTATTATAATCTTCATTTTCTTAGCTCTTTCAATAAATAATCTTCAACTTGAATAAAATTTCTTGTATCTACAAGAGTATCTAATAAATCAGTATTTGCTATTGATGCCTTAAGTTCATCTCTTTGAGAATTAACTGTTGGAATATATATAGAGTTTGATTGTAAGTGACTCAGCATATCATGTACTCTTTTACCATTTCCACTTGCAATATTTATAATTTTAGGTGCATTGGTAGTTTCTAAAATTTTTTCATATGATTTCACAACATCTGTGATATATACATAATCACGGATTGCAACTCCTCCATTGATAATGTTTAATGGTTGATTGCTAATATAAGCATCTTTTATTTTGCTAATTACAGAAAACCTATCTTCGCCACCGTACATATTGAATATTCTAGCTATAGTATAATCTATATTCCTCACTTCACAAAATCTTTTTATCAATTCTTCATTTGCTACCTTCAATGAAGCTTGCAAACTCATAGGCATTACAGGGTCGGTCTCTGAACAAAATTTATTATTGCCATATACTGAACTACTACTTGTATAAACTATTTTATCAACATCGATATTATTCTCATCCAAAGTTGTTAATATTTTTGCAGTACTATATATAGAATTTTTGACATAATCGTCTAATGCACGAGAACTATATAAGTTGGTAGAACCTTCAAAATTATTAAATACTATTTGAATATTTATTTGATTCATTTGTAAATTTTTTATTGTTGAAATACAATTATCATCAAATATAGTAGAAAATACTAATGAGTTCTTCAAATGCATATGTAAAAATTTGGAAAGATTACTTCTTTGTCCTATTACTAAAATCAAAATAATTCCTTTACTTGTTATTATAACTATTTTTGTTTAATATAACTATTAGATTGAAATGCCAATAATACTAAAACAGGATAAATTGGTAAAAAATATCTATGTTGTATATAAACAGGTATCGTAAAAATAAAACTATATAATAAAAACAAAAGATAATATTTATTATGGCGTAAACTAAAACTTTTATTTATTAAAGCTAAGCCAGTAAGCACAAACATTAACAATTGAGACAAGTATAGATTAAGTGCATATCCATCTAGTTTAAGTGGATTAAATACCAATATCGCCCCAAAGAGATTTATGAGTAACTTTATAGGAAAAGTCAATATGTATAAACCTTTTTGATTTAAATCTGCCAAATAAGACACTATACCTAACGACTCATCTCTAGATACAATTCTATTTTGCATATGAAAATAAGAATAATCAAAATAATATACAACAATACTTATCAAGACTAGTAATAGCATTATGATAATAATCTTACTGCTATAGTTAAATTTACTTATTGTCAAGTAACCTATAATTAATACAACTAACTCAAATCTAGTAAATATTGCAAAAACTATAGCTAAAAGAATGTATATTAGTCTCTTATTTATTATATAATTCAGAATGAATAAAATACTTATAAAGCCTAATATTTCTTTATTTGGTGCAGAAAAAGTTGTAATTATTGCAGGATTAATTAATAAAAAAATTAATATTATATTTTTATTCTTTTCATTACCAAGGTTTTTATAAATACTAATAATAGAATAAACAAAAAATGAAAAAGTGACAATATAGAACAATAGTAAACTTTCTTGTAGAATAATATCATAATATATTAAAATACCTACTAGATTTTTATTTACTTTTATAAAGTTCAATACAGCAGATATACTTTCAATTCTATCTGCAAGATCGATATAATATTTTGCATCAGCAACAATATAATCCAAATCTATATTGTGATAGATATAAAATGTTATAAGAAAAAAAATTAATATTACACAAGATAAAAAAATATTACTTTTAGTTATAGCCATAATTAAAATCTTAACCTATCGTATGAACAGCAATACTATTTTATATTTAAGCAACATTTGTTATTATTTCCATTTACTAGTATAAATTTTTCGTTTAATACAATCAATATTTCTTTTTAATACGAATAATACCTTCAAAACTTTTGGAGAACTTTTTAATAAATAAAAAACTTTATACTTAATAGATTGTTTATCAAATTCTATTACCTTATCTATAGCAATTTTGTACTCTGAGATTAGATTAGAGTATAAATAAGCTTTGAACAATACAAAATACACTTTCGCTTTAGCTATTGATAACTCATGACTGTAATCTTTATCTAAAAATATTTCCAAATCTTGAATGGCTTGCAAAGATTTTTGAGACCAAATAGCTACTTTATTAATATCTAACATTGTGTGTGTCCATGAACTACTATGCCCTATCCTATAAATAGACATACTATCTTTTATATACAATGCCCCTCCCCTCTTTGAACCTAAGATTTGTAAATAATAATCAACAACTGGTACATTCAAAAAAAAGTTTTCAGGAATATTTCTTAAAAAATCTCCTCTAAACATTAATGATGAAGTAGGACAAAATCCACCATCATTTACTATTAAACTACTTATGGAGAAAACCTTATTTACTTTACTATGATTAGCTAAAATATAAGTTAATCTATCAGCTTCTTTTTGTTTTACTGGATGAAAACTCATATCACATTCCATATAATTTTTCATAGTATTAACTTGTATCTGTATTTTTTTTACATCAATCCAATAATCATCACCTTCACAAATAGCTATATATTCTCCTTTGCAATTATTCTTTGCTCTTATAAAATTTTTTTGCATTCCAACATTGTTGTCACTAGTAATAAATTTAATAATATTAGGGTATTTATTTATATATTGATTGATAATCAATCTAGTATTGTCACTACTACAATCTTCTCCTATAACTATTTCAAAAGGGAGACTAGTCTCTTGCATAAGAAAACTATCCATAGCTTCAGCTATATATTTTTCATGATTATAAGCGATTACGCATATACTAACAACTGGTTTATGGATATCTCCTTGCCATTTATGAATAATTTCTTGCTCTGTTTTATAAAACATTTAAAATTCCAATATTATATATCAACATTATCAAAATCCTTTCCAATAATCAACAAAACCTTTTTTATATATCAAATATTGCGTTTGAAACTCTTTGTTAATGCTTTCAACTTTCTCTTTTATATCTTCACTATCTTCTTTAAGCAAAATCCAACTTTTTGCAGACAAACAATAAATGCTAGCCTTATATCCCCACTGTTCCATCAAAATACTCATACTTTTATTTGTATGAAATGTAGTATGCACAGGAGGCTCAAGATAAAACCAATCAGGATTTTTTGGTATATTCTCACAAATTACAGTATGAATTACCATTGCACCTTCATTGCCATCTACTAGTGTATTTATTTCATCAAATCCTTCTCTAGTAAGGATATGTTCAAACAGAGCACTTGTAACAACAGTTTTATAAGTTTTTAGGTCTTTTTTATCTATATAGTTTGCGAAATTGTCACTTTGAACATATGGATCATATACTGGTAAAGAAATATTAAAATATTTTTTAAGTGATTTACTCAGTGTTCCATATCCACCAGCATAATCCAACATATCATAATCTAAAATTTGATTTTTTAGTAATACATTTATCATCATAGATTGTTCTAAATATGGTGGCTGATTAACATCTGTTTCGCCGTTTTCTAAATAATGATGAAATTCATAATTTAACTTTTCAAATTTTTCATTATCTAGTTCTTGATGTGTTTTAGAGATTGTAAATCCACAATTTTCACATTTATAATAATTGACTTCTCCGATGTTTTTCATCATTTCTATAAATGGCGACTTATCATACAATTTTGAGAAAAAATAATTTATTTTTGATTGACAAATAATACAATGCATTTAATTGTTCCCCTGTAAATCTTTTGGAACATAAAGTTCAGCTTCTCCATCTATTACAATTTTATTTTTTACTTTACAAGTCGTCCTAAAGAACACTCTTCTTTTGTCTAAATCTACTTTTGTCACTGATACAGTTGCTACAACTGTATCTCCAAGATATACTGGTCTTTTAAACTGTAAACTTTGAGCAACATACACACAACCTTCACCGGGTATCTTTGTACCAAATAGTGCTGAGAAATATGACGCTGACATCATTCCATGGGCTATTCTTTTTTTATATCTTGAATTTTTGGCATATTCTTCATCCATATGGACTGGATTTCTATCTCCAGAGATTCCTGCAAATGCTTTCACATCTGCATCTGTTATAGTTTGGCTATAGCTAACTTCCATCCCCTCTTTTATCTCTTCTATTGGTGCTTGATTAAAAATTAAAGAGCAAAACATTATAATCTCCTCTTTATATTTTCTTTTGTAAACTCAATCGCTGGATTACCAAATACAGTCACACCTTCAGGTAGACTTTTCGTAACAACTGCTCCTGCTGCGATAACAACATCTCTGCCTATCTTTAAAGGCTTATTTGGTTTACCTGGATGAATAATGGCTCCAGCTCCAATGTAAACATTATCACCAATATGAACATTACCATTACATTTAACCGCTGGTGCAAATGTAACATAATCGCCAATAATACAATCATGAGCTACATAGCTATAGATATTTGCTTGAAAACCTTTACCAATAATAATATCAGAAGTGAGTGTAACAAATGGACAAAGAATTGAACCATCACCTATTTGGACATTATCCATCACCACGATATTGGAAGCTTTGATATTCAATAGTTTAATATTATTTTTTTGACAATATTCAAAGACTTCTATCCGTCTAATGGTATTTGAAAATCCTACTGTGAGAAATTTGTGAATATTTTTTAATTCTTTAAAATTATTAAAACTAATTATTTCAATTTCATTTAATATTTTTTTATCAGTAATATACTGATCGTCAACTACGAAATAAATTTTTACACCTTTCTTATCTTTTATCTCATCTCTTAATAATGGAAGAATCTCTCTAGCGAAACCACCAACACCATATATTCCATAAACAGAATGAATCATAAAAACACTCCTTTAATAGATTTTATAATATTAGATTGAACTTCTTGTTCAAGTTCAGCAAAAATAGGCAAACAAAGTATTCTTTTACTTATGTCTCTTGAGATTTTACACTCTTGTTTTGGTTCTATGTATGACAATGTATCAAGTGATGGATAAAAATATCTTCGTGGGAATATCTCTTTTTCATTTAAAACTTTTTGTACTTTTAAAACTTCTGCTTCATTTTTAAAAATTACAGGGAAATAGCTATAATTTTCTGTAGCATTTTCATTTTGTTCTTGAAATTGAACCAAGTTTTTCAATTCACTTCTATAGTTTTCTATTAAAACTTTTCTTTTTTCTTTTATCTCTTCTATATCATCAAGAACACAAAGTCCCATTGCTGCTTCAAATTCATTCATTTTTGCATTTGTTCCAAGCTCTGGTATCTCTTCAGCATTTTTAATACCAAAGTTAATTAAATATCTTGCTTTTTCTACTAATTCATCATCATTTATAATCAATGCTCCACCTTCTATTGTATGAAAAAGTTTAGTAGCATGAAAACTAAGTGTTGATATATTGCCATAGTGTAATACACTTTTATCTTTGTATTTCACATTAAAAGCATGAGCTGCATCATAAATAACTTTAAGATTATGTTTGTTTGCTATTTTCTCTATCTCTTCAACTTCACAAGCATTTCCAAATACATGTACTGGAAGTATCGCTGATGTATTTGGTGTAATTAGTTTTTCTATATTTTTTGGATTTATATTAAATGATCTTTCATCAATATCTGCAAATATAGGCAACAACTGATTTGTTACGAGAGAACTACTTGTAGCAACAAAACTAAAAGGAGTAGTTATAACAAATCCTTTTAATCCTAAAGTTCTATAAGCTATCTCCAAAGCGACTGTACCATTTGACACAAGTACAATATTCTTTACTCCAAGATATTTAGCGAGTCGTTTTTCAAGTTTCTGAACTAGCGGACCATTATTTGTTATCCATCCATTACTATAAATTTCATCTATATAAATCTTCAACTTTTCCTTATTTGGTAAATAAGTTTTTGTTACTTGTATCATAGTGGTTTAATTTATCCTTTTTAATAAAAATATTTTTAAAGTGTTTTCCAGTCACTCAATGCAAGATTAAAATTTGAATATTTATCACTTACAAACCATCTTTTTGGAGCTACAACTATTTTATCATCATTTTGATTAAGCCATGCTCCCCACCAACTAAAAGTGCTATTTGCAATGATATTATGTTTACAATTTTTCATAAGTTCTAAGTCCTCAAGAGCATTTTTTGTATCATCTACAAAAACTTTGTTTTCTAAAAAATTGAAGTTTTCTTTACACCAAATTATATCATCTGAAAAGATATAAAAAGTCGGATTATAGACTTTTTCTTTTATGAACTGTATAGCTTTTTGATAATATTCTAAATCACAAGTACCATGTACACTATTAGTATATGAATTTTGTACATAGTCACCTCTTCTTACATGCAATGCTACACTATTTAAACTTTTGATGTAATTCAAATAGTTTTTAGCCTCATTAGATATAGTATCTTTTAATATGAATTCTCTTACTAATTCTTGTCGAATACCATTAAAATATTTTTCATCAGCCCAGTAGCCATCAAGATAAATATTATCAGTATAGTTAAAAATTTTAGCATCATACGCAGCATCTTCTCTTTCCAAAAAATAACTTTTTGGTCTTTTTATCTTTAAACCTAATTTTCTTTTTACTTTAAACCATATATTTTCATTTCCAGCTAGTCTAATTATTTCATCATGAGTAGCAATAGTATTTTCAATATTAAACTTATTTAATTCATATTTTCTTAATGTCTGTTTTGGATAAAAAGAAATATCAAATTTAAGACAATCTCCCATAGTATTAGCTACTGCTTTTGCTGTAGCATATTGAAACATTTGATTTCCCAATCCACCTGTAAGTCTAACAATAACCATATTTTAATCCACTATCAATATATCTGTTAGATAATCATATCTAAGATTTGATGTTTTAAAAGAATACAAATTAACTTTTGGTATTTTAATATTAAAATTCTCATATCCAAATAAATCCATTTCTCGCCAATATGTCTTAGAAACTTTATTTAAAAGTTCTTGAGTATAATATTGTTCAGATTTATTTTTATTAGATGTTCTTTTTTTAGCTTTTGGAATATGCACTAAACCAAATTTGCTACACAAAGAACTCACATCATCATCTAATGTTTCATTTCTATTTACCCAATCAACTACAATATGACCATCTTGATTAAATAGATTAGGAAACAAGAACTTCTTAGAAGGCCATTTATCTTCTCTATTTATTATAATAGTTACTAAATTTTCAAATCCTTTTTGTGCTTCTTCATAGTCATAATGTTCTATATTATCACTACCCATATTTCCTAAAACATGATGATAATATGATATTAAAAACTCTAAAGGATTTCTTACTGTTGCAAAAATATAATATCCATTAATTTTATTAGGTTTAATAGGAACTAAACCAACTGGACACCACTTATCATTTCTTGTTTCTCGTACTACAACATGAGAAAAATTAACATGTGGAAAGTTGTCCATCAAGTGATTCACATATGTTCCACCAGTTTTTGGGGTATGGAGATGACCAATTAAAGGTATATTTTGTTTCTTAGCTCTCACTGAATTTTTAATTTTCTCTATAAATAAATTTGGTCTAATATCAAAAAACCCAAATAAAATCTTTAAACTAGATAGTCTTCTATTGTGTTCACCTCTATAACCATTATGTTCAAGCCATTTATATACAATCATATCATTCCTTTCTTATCTATGCAATAGTATTATAATTTACTATTTTTTTCAATATTTTAATCATACCTTCTTCAAAACCATAAAAATACTCTTTTGGTTTAAAATCTACTTCCAATTTATTAATTTCTTCCAATAGATTCATCTTATTATACTGACCAATATTCAAATAATTAATATCAATTTTTTCTATATATTTATAAAGTCTTTTTTTACGATATTTTGTATTTATCATTGATTTCCATTTATCAGAATTGTTACTTAGTGTTTTATACCTTTTTGCACCAAGGCTATCCCCTTGACCATTAATCTCTTGCAAAATAAAATCTGTAATCATTTTTGGTTCAAACTCTATTTCTAAATATTCACACAAGCTAATTAAATATTTTTCTGGTTCACAAACTAACTCTTCATAGCGAATCAAAAAAGAACTATCTTTATGCTCAATATATGACTTAGCAATATTTTTTGGTCCTATGTATAAGTCATTATCAAGATAGTCAAATCTTCTCATACTATTATCTCTAAAAGCTTCTACCATAGATGAAAATACACTCACAGGACTTCTAAAAAGATATATGAACTTTGCATCTGGAAACAACCTATGTAAATCATCAAGTATAAAATAATACCTAGGTGTTTTATCAAGAAAATAGTGCCTACCCTTAGCTAATTTACTATAAATACCCAGTATAATACTTTTAATCTCTGCTTCATAATCATCTCTTCCGTTTGGTAAAGATTTACATATATTATTTATCGCATTGAAAGCTTGATTTTGTCCATATTCTGTCTTGATACCTTGTGTTTTCATTCCATACAGCAAAGGAAGTACAAACCAAGGCTCAGCGTGCGAAGCCACATCTTTATTTGACATAAGTATTTTCTGCAACAATGTAGACCCTGAACGAGGCAAAGATATTAAAAATATTGGTTTAATTGTACGCACTAACACATTTCCCTAATTCTTTTTCTTTTATAACTTAAAGGCTTTTCTATTAATAAATAAGCTAGTACACTTAAAATCAATGCTATTCCCCCCCCTATCAAAAGATGTTCTAGGCTATTTCTATCAATTTCAAAAAATTTATATGTTATAACCGATGCAACCCAATGTAATAAGAACAATGGATAACTTAACATTCCCAAAAATTCTGATACTTTACTGTATTGAATATTATTACTTTTTTTCAAAAAAAACTCAAAAGAAAAAAACAAAACAAATAATATAATAATATGATTTATCCATCCAATATCTATTATCCTTGCTCCTGAAAAATTAAATAAAATTGGGACTATAAACATAATTATTGGAATAGATATTACTAAGAAATATTGAACAATAACATTAATCCTAATCTTATCCTTATAATAATAATATAAGGCTCCTAAAGAAAATGCTATTGCACTACCAAAGAAATGACCATAAAAAACTAAATCTTTACGAACAAATAAAAATGGAAAAAGCATTAATCCAAATAAAACAAATTTTCTTAACTTAATTGAAAAAAAAGACAACACTAAAAACAATATATAAAAATTTAACTCTGTATTTAAAGACCAAGCAACTGGAACTACCCTTTGAGGCTGTCCATACAAATCAAATATAAATATATTATCAAGAATTATATTTAAATCTCTTGGTAATGACATAACTGGGTTAATGTGTAATGATTCTACAGGAAAAGCTTTTATAATAATATATCCACACAATAATGCAAATAAATAAGTAGGGTAAAGTCTCAAAAATCTATTGGTTATAAATTCTCTATATCTTTCTTTATATGTTTCTTCAAGTAGTTTTACTATTAAAAATCCACTTATCATAAAAAATAAAAATACTGCAAGAGTTCCAGCTTGTGGAGCTATATCTCTATAAAAATGAAAAATAACAACACAAAATGCTAAGTAAAATCTAAAAAGTGATAAATTTGGATACATATTGTAATAACCTTTCTTTTAATTTCTATATTTCAAAATTTTCGCTGGATTTCCACCAACTATTGCATTTGAAGGAACATCTTTGGTCACCACAGAACCTGCTGCCACCACAGCACCAGTTTTTATAGTAACTCCTTGAAGTATTACGCTATTTCCACCAATCCACACATCATCTTCTATTATAATTCTTTTTGCTTCACCACAATCTTGAAAAATCATAGGTATTCCATTTAAGTTAGTACCATGCCCACCACCAATCAAGCAATTTGGAGCAACCATAATGTTATTTCCCATTTTTGTCACACCAAAAACATGACAGCTAAATCCAAATCTAACATTATCTCCACATTCAAAATCTCCTCTTAATTGACTAAAAGCCCTAAGTACAAATCGCTTTCCTAAGTTCTTTTGTTTTTTGTTGGCAACTGTTGCTGTAGGTGCAATATAGTTAGTATAATGATTTTTTTTGTAAAGTAAAAATGTTGTTAAACAATAAACTACAGAGTACACAATTCTACAAAGTGTAATAAACTTATTTATAATTAAGTTCAATAAGCAATTCTCCAATTTCATAATTGATATAATGTAACATTTCATCGTCAAACTCTTCTTTCCAGCTATCAATTTGACCTTTGTGAAAGGTTTCTGATTTAGGATAAAAAACTTTATCAGCTATTTCAGCTATTTCAGATGATGTTTTATTTAAACCTAAGAATTCAAGTGCATTAGAAATAGTTTTTAGTTGAATAGTTAAATCCCCACCACCTTTTGGACCTATAAGCTCTTCAAATTTTATTCCAAATGCATTTCGTGAATGTAGCCAACATTGAGAATTTTTAACTCTATCTTTTAATGGTGATAATACTACATTGTTAATTTTCATCCCATTGAGTACATCTTTATAACTTTCTTTTATTGTTTTATCTTTAAAATAATAGTGAAATGGATATGTTGGATCTTTATGTTGATGATTGTAGTATGATAACAAAACAGCCCTAGGGTCTCTAATGATATAAAAAAACTTCATTCCATTATTATTTAAGTAATCATCTAACTCTTTACTATAAGGTAAATGCCCCATTATAAAATGATTATTATCGATAGAATTTATATACTTGTCTAAATAACTTTTTTTGATTTTATTATTCAAATCATCTAAATCAATTGAAAAACACTCTTCTTTATCACCATTAATACATCTTTTCTTATTTGTAAAATATGCTCTTATTGGATTTCTATGACTAGGTTTTATCATTCCACCACCTAGCCCAGGATGATTCTCCACATAACCAAGCAACTCTAAAAATCTAATTAAAAGATGAGTTCCAGACTTTGGTAATGAATTAGCTACAATTCTCATTTAATAACACTCCCTTGTATAATTTTTCTATATTGACTAAATAAAAGTGATAATAATATACCTAAATCTATACAGCTTACCACTATTAATCTTATAATATCAACTTGCAAAAATTGTTTACAGTAAAACAAAGTTAAAACAAGCAAACTTACAAAAATCAACATTTTAATAAACTCTATGACTTTCTTATTATATCTATAAATTTCTTTAATTAAAATAATAAGCCAATATACATATAAAGAAAAGGACAAACAAACTACAAAAAAATAAATGCTTAAGCCTAAAGTATAAACTAAGGATACAATAAGTAAAAAAATAAAAAAAGATGTTAATACTTTTTTATTCTGCTCTATCATATTATTTTCAGACATTGCTATGATTGTACTAATTCCTTTAAAAACCATTCCCATAGCAAACAATCCAAATGGTTGGATATACTCACTTGCAAAAGTCCATTTATCTCCTAAAAAGTATATAAGTAGAATATCACCTTCAAGTATCAAAATAGTACTAAAAAATGAAGTAATAAGAAAAACTATACTTGCAAACTTATCATAAAAGTTTTTCTTGTCACTATCACTATATCTTTCTAAATAGCTATATATAGCACTAGTAATAGGCATACGAATATGAGTATCAGCCATCCTTGCAATTTGTTGTGCATTACTATAGTGTCCTAATAATTCAATACCAAATAATTTACCAAAGATAAACTTATCACTTGCATTGAATATACCGTTTAGTACTCTGTTGATAAAAATTTGCAAACCAAACTTCAACTCAATAGTAAATTGTTTAATTTTATTCCAAGAACGCAATGTATAATTTTGTTTTGTATAATAATAAATTAATATAGCCATAGAAATATTAAAAGCTATTGATTTTATAACCAATACCCATACACCATAATCTTCGTATGCAAAATATACAGATACTATAAATGTAATAAGATTTGCTAGAATAGATATTTTCATAAGTATATCAAATCTTTTATTTCTGACTAAATGGGCTTCAGGCTGACGAATGATAGAACTAAGAACCACAGAAAAACTAAATATAGCGATAAGGTACATTAATACTTCATCTTCATATATCACACTAACAATAGGAGCTAATATTAAAAGAATTAACATATTAAACACACCAAGAGCAAGATTGAGAGTAAAAAAACTATTTTGTAACTCTTGAGTTGGATTTTTTGCTTTGACATACGCAGGAGTTAAACCCATATCCACTAGTGGCTGTAAAAGAGCTTGAACCGCTAATACTATCGCAAAAATACCAAAATCTTTAGGTTCAAGAAGTCTTGCAAGTATTGCCAAAAGTATTAAATTCAATATTGTTTCTATGGCTTTTGTACCTAATGAATAAGTACTACTTCTAAGTATAGACAATTATTTACAACCTTTCAATGGGAACTGATATATTTTTTTAATTCCATCCTTAAACTCAAGTGTATATTTCCAACAATAATTCGTAAATAGTGAATCACTAGTTGCATTTGTATTAAATGTACTATTAATACATCTTCTTAATTCCATATTGTAATAAAAATTAAACTTCTTTTCTTTGCTTGATTCACAATAAAGCCTCAATTACTTTACTACAAACCAAGAGTTAAGAAGATTCACTTTATTATAAACCATAGCAACAAGAATAGATGATAGATGGTCTACTGTTGATAGAAAATTTCTTACACTAATGTTTTCATCATAAATAAACACATTTTTCCCAGATTCAAGCACTATAGCATGAGCTGCAGCTGTATCCCATTCCATTGTTGGTGCAAGTCTAGGGTATATATCAGCTTCACCAGTGGCAACCATGCAAAGTTTCAAAGAAGAACCCTTTGAAACTAGTGTTAAATTTTTAGTGTTAAGTGCTAAATTATCTACAAATTTTTGTGTATCTTCTGACATATGAGACTTTGAAGCTACAACTGAAATTGAGTTCTGCAAATCTTGATTTTGATTCAATGGTAACTTCTCTTTACTTAATACTTCACACTTAACATTTAATACTTCCTTAAAAGCCCCTTCCCCTCTCTTAGAATAATACAACTCACCCAAAGCTGGAGCATACACTACACCAAGGGCTGGCGTATCTTTATGAATAAGAGCTATATTTATGGTAAATTCATTATTTTTTTTGATAAACTCTTTTGTGCCATCTATTGGGTCTATACACCAATAATATTCCCAATTTTTTCTTATTTCGTATGGTACTTCTTTGTTTTCTTCTGAGAGTATTGAAATGTTAGATGTTAATTTTAACTCTTTTAAGGCTTTGCAAATTATCTCATTAGCTTTGAGGTCTGCCTCCGTAAGCGGGGACTTATCATCTTTGTACTCTACACTAAAATCTTTTTTATATATTTCCATCACAGCTATACCAGCTTCTATAGCTATATTTTTTATATCTTCTATATTTATTTTTTCAAGCATTCAAGTATCCGTTATTAGTCAAATAGTTTATTATTATATCAATATTTGTATTAATTTCTACTTTGTCATTGTAAATATGTAGTTCTGGATGGATTGGTCTTTCATATGGGCTATCTAGTCCTGTAAAGTTCTTTAGTTCTCCAAGTCTTGCTTTTTTGTATAGTCCTTTGGGGTCTCTACTTTCACATACTTCAAGAGAAGTATCTACAAATACTTCTATAAATTCATCTTTTGTTACAAGTTTTCTCACTTGTTCCCTATCTTTAATAAAAGGAGATATAAAAGCTGTGATAACTATAGCACCACTATCTACAAAAAGCTTTGCTACTTCACCTATTCGTCTAATATTTTCTATTCTATCTATTTCACTAAATCCCAAATCTCGATTAAGTCCATGCCTTACATTATCACCATCAAGTAAATATGTATGATATTTCATGTCATAAAGTCTTGACTCAAGAGCATTTGCAAGGGTTGATTTTCCACTTCCACTAAGCCCTGTCAACCAGATAATACAAGGCTTTTGATTTTTGATAATTGCTCTTTGTGCTTTGCTTATATGTGTATTATGCCATACTATATTACTTTTCTCCAAGTTCTTCCTTTTTATGTTCTATATAATGAGTAATTGCATCTTTTATATTGTCTAGTTTATTTGGATTGCCTTGTAGTCTAATAAAATGTTTTGATATATCTTCATTTTCTCTTATTTGGATTTCTGCAATTTTAGAACAAATATCCAAAAATACACTATAAGGAACATCATCTCCTCGTTTAAGAAAATATATAGCCCTTTGTAGCGAAACAAATGGATTGATACTTATTTTTGAAAGATTATTTACTCTTGTATTAATATAGTTTACAAATTCCATTCTCATATCACACTTTTTGATAGTAAATAATCTTTTTTTTGTGTCATACTCACATTCAAAGGCTATTTTTGTAGAATCAAAATCAAATCCATTTACAAGCTCTTCCAATGTAGAATCTTTAAACTTTTCTCTAAATATTAACTGAAATATATCGTTTTTATATCTGTAGGTATAAGAATTGTTTTCATATTCAAAATACTCTTTGTTGAGTGCATCATTCATTAGTTCTCTATCTTCAGAAACTGGGAAAAACATATCAAGATCTCTAAAAGTATCTGCTTTTATACAAGAACCTGCAAGATATAGCTTGATATTTCTTTTTGGAATACTTTTTATTATAAGTCTTTGAAAAAAGCTATTTATCTTAATAGCAATATTATCAAGTCTATAGTCGAATGCCAAAGATTGATCATAAGGCAACAAGTCTTGGTAGTTTTTCCAAAAGTCGTAAATCAAGCAATAATCCTTAGTTAAATTTGAAACATATTATACTACTAAAATCCAAAAATCAATGGTACAAAAACAATAACAGTCAAAGAATAAACCAATGAAACTATCCAACCTATTTTCATAAAATCTTTTACTTTATAGCCACCCAATGAGCTAACCATAAGATTTGTTTGATAACCATAAGGCATCATAAAGCTTGCACTTGCACCAAAAGCTACAGCAAATATAAAAGGATATGGATTGACCCCCAAAGATAAGGCTGTAGCATAAGCTATAGGGAAGCTTAGAGCTGCGGCAGCGTTATTGGTAATAATTTCAGTTAAAAACAATGTAAGTAAATATATACCAATAAAACTACCAAATACACCAAAAACGCCAAATGTACTAGTAATAAAACTAGCCAAGTCAGTCGCTAAACCACTATTCATCACAACTTTTGATATAGTAAGAGATGAGCCAACGATAATAAAAATCTCATAAGGAAATCTTCTTTTAATTTCTTGAAGATTAAGTACTTTTAATATTATTAATAATGCTAAAAATATCAACAATCCTTTCATTATAGAAAAAACACTTAATGCTGAAAAAAATATCACACTTAAAAAACCGCCAATAATGGCTATGCTTTTATAATTTGATATTTTTTCATTTTGTTGAATATTGGATAAAATATAAAAATTCTTTGCTAAATTATCTCTTGTATAAAAATCTTTTCCCACAGCTAATACTAACCTATCACCAGAATGCAAAACTTCTTCTCCAATTTTAGAAATACCTAATGAACCTCTTTTTAACGAAACTATTGCGGCATCAAATTTAGATCTAAAATTGGCTTCTTTGACTTGTTTACCAATCAATGTTGATTCAGGAGTAATAATAGCATCAACTAAGTCTAGTTTTCTTATATCTACACCACCACAAAGTTCTATACCATCAATAGTTTTAAATATTTCAATATGTTTAATGTCACCACTAAACACTAATCTATCATTGGCTTCTATTATTTCATTTGGCGAAACAGGAGATATCACTTTATCATCTCTTTGAATTTCAAGTAAAAAAAGATATTCTAGTTTTCTTAATTTATTTTCTTTTATTGTTTTACCAATCAAAGAACTATTTGGCATTACTTTGACTTCAACTAAATGTTCTTCTATGTCGTTATCTATATTTGGATAAGATGGCAATAAAGATTGAGCAAAATAAATTGTTATCACACCAAAAAAAGTTATTAATAAACCAACTACGAAAAAGTCAAACATTTTAAGGCTATCTAATCCACTTTCCACAACAAATGAATTGACAATCAAATTAGTTGAAGTTCCTATAAGAGTCATAGTACCACCAAATATAGCAATATATGAAAGTGGTATCAATAATTTTGATGGTAAATGATGTTTATTGTTTTTCAAGATAGTCATAAAGCTTGCAACTACAGCTGTATTATTTAAAAATGCTGAAAAACTAGCAGTAACTATACCTAGTCTAACAAGAGATTGATTATAGTTTGGCTTAATTATAAATTTTGAAAAATAATCAATCAAAAAAGTTTTTTCCAATGCTATTGATACAACCAAGAGTAACACTAAGACCAACAAAGAGCTATTTGTGTAGCTTGAAGTCCAGTCTTTTAAACTTATAAAATCAAATACATAATAAATTCCAGCTAAACCACCAAATAACATTGATGGTCTAAACTTATTTTGAATAAGTAATATAAGTAATAAAACTAAACTAATCGCTACAAATATTTTCATATTTTTTTACACTCCCACTCAGGAAAATAAGTTCTTATATACTCATTTAAAGATTTTTCAGCTTTTGTGTAATTTTTGTTTAGTGAACTAGAATCTATTGACAATTTACTATCCACTATTGACTCAATTATCATTCCAGCACCAATTGTTTCATTGGTATATCTATCTATGATAATAAAGCTTCCGGTATAACGATTTGTTTCGTACGGGTCTACAGCTATTTGACGATCTAATTTAATGGTACATTTTGCGATATCATTGAGTTCTAATTGTGTTGTTAATAATTCTTCAAATGTATTAACATCTTTTTTATACTCTATAGACATAAAACTACCATTAATTACACTAGTAGCTCTTTTTATAATATAACTAGTATTTATGGACATTGGTATTTCAGACATCCACACTATCATTGTAGAGAATTGATTAGATATTTCTGGAATATCCTCAGATTTTACTATCATATCGCCACGACTTATATCAATCTCATCTTCTAAAGTAATAGTTATTGCCATAGGAGCAAAGGCTGAGTCAATAGTATTTAGTATTAAGTGTTTGTGATTAAGCATTTCTTCTTTCTGAACATTAGCTTCTGAATTTTGACATTTACTCTCTACTGATGGTATTATTATTTGTTTAACTAATGAAGATTTTTTTGATGGTAAAACAGTTATTCTATCACCAACTTTGATACTCCCACTAGCAATAGTTCCGCAAAACCCCCTAAAGTTAAGATGTGGACGATTTACATATTGGACAGGAAGACGAAAGTTAGTATTAATACTATTTTCTGCATTCAATGGGATAGTGTCAAGTAGTTCCATTAGTGATTTATTAGTATACCATGAGCATTTATCTGAATTACTTATTATATTGTCACCATCAAGTGCTGAAATGGGGATATACATAGTATTAAGTGTTTTGTATTCAGTATTCAAATGAGATAGAACTTCCTGTTCGTATTGAGTTTGTATCTCATTGTATCTCTTTTTAGAAAAATCCACTAAATCCATTTTATTTATAGCTACAATTATATTTTTAATTCCAAGAAGACTTACTATATATGAGTGCCTTTTAGTCTGAGTAAGAACTCCTTGTCTTGCATCGATTAGTATAATAGCAATATCAGCTGTACTAGCTCCTGTAGCCATATTCCTAGTGTATTGTTCATGACCTGGAGTATCTGCTATGATGAATTTTCTTTTATCTGTAGAGAAAAATCTATAAGCTACATCTATCGTGATTCCTTGCTCTCTCTCACTTGCTAATCCATCTACAAGAAGTGCCAAATCTATTTTGTCACCTGTAGTTCCATGTTTTTTACTATCTTTTGTTATAGATGCCAGTTGGTCTTCAAATATCATTTTACTATCATAAAGTAATCTTCCAATAAGAGTACTTTTACCATCATCCACACTGCCACATGTAATAAATCTACATATTTCTTTGTTTTCATGTTCTTTTAAATATGCCTCTATATTCTCAGCTATTAAATTTGATTTATTCAAAATTTCACTCCGTTTATTTTGGTGTTATGTATTAAGTGCTAGTGTTAAGTTTTTTTTGTAATCCAATTAACATACCTAATACACTATTTATCTCTTGTTTTCATTCCATACCTACATCTTTTTCAATATATCCTATCTCTATTCCTATATAGATTTGGGTTATAAGGTCTGATGCAAATCCTTTTGCAATATCTAAAAATCTTATTTTCTCTTTTTAGGAACTTTTTTCTATGTCTTCAGCAATGTTGCTAGGAATCGATAAACTACTTCATATGATTTGATTTTTAAAGCCAAAGTCCCAATACTTGTAAACATCTACACTTACCCTACAAGACTTTTTCCAAACATCCAACTGTTCACACTTCAAAATAACTTATCTCAACACCTAACACTTAGCACTATTTTTAAGCTAAAGGCTTAAAAATACCCTTCCTGTTTCTTCTTTTCCATAGAGGCATCACCATCACTATCTATAAGTCTACCTTGTCTTTCACTTGTAGTACAAATAAGCATTTCTTGTATAATTTCTGGTAAAGTAGAAGCCTCAGAATTAACAGCACCAGTAAGTGGATAACACCCTAAAGTTCTAAATCTTACTTTTTCAATTTTGGATGTTTGTCTTAATTCTTTAGGCATCCTATCATCATCTGCCATAATCTTTGTACCCATATATTCTACCACTTCTCTTTCTTTTGAAAAATAAAGTTCAGGGATAGGAATCTGCTCAAGATAAATATACTGCCAAATATCAAGCTCCGTCCAATTCGATAGCGGAAAGACTCTTATGCTTTCACCTTTTTTGTGTCGTCCATTATATATATTCCATAGTTCTGGGCGTTGACTTTTTGGATCCCAACGATGATTTTCATCACGAAATGAGTATATACGCTCTTTTGCACGAGACTTTTCTTCATCTCTTCTTGCCCCGCCAAATACAGCATCAAACTTATAAATATCTAACATTTGTTTGAGCCCTTGTGTTTTCATAATGTCAGTATGCATAGAACTACCATGATTAAAAGGTGAAATACCAAGTTCCTCACCTTGGGGGTTTGAATACACTATAAGTTCCATTCCAACTTCTTTAGCACGACTGTCACGAAATTCTATCATCTCTTTGAATTTCCATTTTGTATCAACATGAACAAGTGGAAGAGGTGGTGGAGCAGGATAAAATGCCTTTTGAAGTAAATGCAACATTACAGAGCTATCTTTTCCTACACTATAAAGCATAGCTGGATTAGAAAACTCAGCTACAACTTCACGCATTATATGAATAGATTCTGCTTCTAATTGTTTAAGGTGGGTTAATTTTTGTTTATCTATCATTTTTAGTTCCTAAATACAAATTATACATTATTGTAATTCCTTCTTTTAACTCTACTTTATTCTTCCAATCAGAATATGTAACTAGTGAGTGGAGTAATTAAATATTAACTTATTGAAGGTACCATTTATACATTTTTTTGACTCCAGACTCAAGATTAATCTTGTATTTCCATCCTAATGAGTTTAATTTACTGACATCAGTTAATTTTTTCATTGTACCATCTAGTTTACTTGAATTATAGTAAAGTTCACCTTTAAAACCAATAATATCTTGAATTAAAGAGACTAACTCTTTTATACTTATATCTATGCCTGTTCCGATATTTATATGGCTATTTCTTATTTCATCAGAAAATACAGTTTGTAATGAATAGTTTGCAATAGGTAAAGTTTTTTTGATAATATCTTTGAAATTAATTTGTTCCATGAGATAAATACAAGCATCTGCCATATCTTCACTCCATAAAAATTCTCTTCGTGGTAATCCACTTCCCCAGATTTCTATTGAAATTTTAAATGTTGAATTTTTAATGTTGAATTGTTTTTTGATACCATATTTTTCTAAGATATTTAATATATCTTCTTCGGTGTTATTCCCATCTATATTTTCTATTGGATTTTTGTTTAAATCAACTCTGATTGCTTCCCAATTATTTTCTTCAAGACATTTCCCTAAATGTATTTTTCTTATAAGTGCAGGTAAAACATGTGATTTCTCAAGGTCAAAATTGTCATTTGGACCATAAAGATTTGTAGGCATTACTGATATAAAATTTGTACCATATTGTATATTATATGATTCACACATTTTAATGCCAGCTATTTTAGCTATAGCATATGGTTCATTTGTGTATTCTAGTTCACTTGTAAGGAGATATTCTTCTTTCATAGGTTGTGGAGAATTTTTTGGATATATACAAGTACTTCCAAGAAATAGTAATTTCTTAACACCAT
>Ga0265294_10001958_pt1 | contig 27238 bp, 21 predicted proteins | sample MunlanPumphouse3_FD_192504 | JGI IMG/M metagenome (GOLD analysis project Ga0265294, IMG submission 192504) | Groundwater microbial communities from a municipal landfill in Southern Ontario, Canada - Pumphouse #3 | ecosystem: Environmental > Aquatic > Deep subsurface > Groundwater | place...
CGTCGATGATCCCCTTTTCGATCGTATCGTAATCATATTTGAGGTAGAAAACTCCGAAGATGCCTGCAAGTATAGCGCCAAGGATAAGTGAGATGTGGATGTCAACTTCCCATACCAGAACGCTGAAAACTATCAGGACCGCAACTGCAAGAAAAATAAGTACGGCCAGTGCCAATGATGGTTTGCGTGGCTCCATGACAATAAAACTCCCCTTTCATTCAATTAAAAAAAGTTAAGAACTTAAAAAAGCGGAAAAAACATTGAAAAGAAATCGATCAGCTTACCACCTCCGTCTTTTGAAATCATTATCATAAAAAGCGGCTTGGCATAAAGTTTAATGCAGCAAAGAAAATAAACACTGTTATTTTACCTATGTAAGTAATTCTACTACCTTAACAACTAATCTGTCTACTCTTGTACGTTCAATATGTGTGTGCATTGAACAAATCCCGACAAGGTCTATAATTGGAAAAAGCTTGACAGAGCTCGTCCTTGCAAATATGAACATCAAATATGGCTGTACTTTTATTACGCAACAGTTCAGCCGGGTTCACAAAACATAAGTATCCGGTACAGAATATTTAATTGGGAAAATACCGCTGCAAAGGCCGTTTGACAGTATCTGTACCATATTATATTATCTGCTTTTCCGGCTGAAAGACTAATCGCGCTATGGAGGTATGTTGATGAATGTCCCAATAAAGGTTCTTGTAGAGGGTTCTCTTTGCATTGCACTCTCAGTTGCGCTTTCGTTCGTAAAATTGTTTGCCCTTCCTCAGGGAGGGTCTGTCAGCCTTGGGATGCTTCCCATCTTTGTATTTGCGATCAGAAGAGGCGGAACGGCAGGAATATCTGCCGGACTTGCTGTAGGACTTCTCAAGCTTTTTATGGGAGGATATGTGGTCCATCCGCTGCAGGCTTTGCTTGACTATCCTGTTGCAAATGCCCTTCTCGGAACTGTGGGATTTTTCAAGACAAACCGATACCTGGGAATCATCGTTGCAGCGTCGTTGAACTTTGCTGCATCAGTCCTCTCGGGAGCGATCTTTTTTTCTGCGTACGCCCCCGAAGGTATGAACGTATGGCTGTACTCAATTCTTTACAATGCAAGTGTTGTGGTCCCTGAGGCCGTGATCTGTATGGCACTGATATATTTTATAATGCCGCGTCTGGATAAGATAGGCAGGTAGGTTTTTAATAAAACAAAATACAGATTTATTTCACAAAAAAGGTTGATGCATTTTCTTTTTCAATATAGAATACGCAGGTGCGGGGTTTCATTTTTCCGCAAAAATACTTTTGAAACATAATCTAAGGAGGACTTCTTACAATGGCTAAAGCAGTAGTTGACCAGGATGCTTGTGTAGGTTGCGAGGCATGCGTAGGTGTTTGCCCGACATCAGCGATCAGTATGAATGACGGAAAAGCAAAGGTAGATCCCGACACATGTGTAGAGTGCGGGGCCTGCGTTGCGACCTGCCCTGTCAGCGCGATTTCTCAGTAGTAATTACATCCTTTCGAAATAAAAAGACCGGAGGCATGTACCTCCGGTCTTTTTATTTATCCTCAAACTTTTATGATCCTGCAGCAATGATCGAGAGGGCCTCTGCCCCTTCCGAGATCCAGACCGCTTTTCAGTGCATCAGAAATGTACTCTTTTGCAGACAGGACGCTCTCTTCCAGGGAAAGACCCGATGCAAGCCCGCATGCCATGGCAGACGATAAAGTGCATCCTGTACCGTGGGTGTTCGGGTTGTCTATCCTTTCAGAGTAAAACCAGACCTCTGAACCTTCGCGTGTTACAAGAAGGTCATCTGCCCTGTTGCCCAAATGCCCTCCCTTCAGAAGCACACCTGTTCCAGTTTTTTCAGCGATCACATGTGCCGCCACAGACATACTTTCCATCTCTTTGATCCTGATGCCGCTCAGGACTTCAGCCTCCGGAATGTTTGGGGTTATGACTTTCGCAAGAGGTATCAGTTCCTCTGTCAGTGATTTCACAGCGTCATCTCTCAGTAGTCTGCTTCCGCTTGTCGATACCATAACCGGATCGACCACAATATTTACAGCATCATACTCCCTGAGCTTCTCTGATATGATCTTTATAAGGAATGAATTTGCTGCCATACCTATCTTGACCGCATCCGGCCGTATATCCGTAAAGACTGCGTCCAACTGTTTTGCCGTAAACTCCGGATCGACCTCCATAATTCCGGACACGCCCATAGTATTCTGCGCTGTCAGTGCAGTGACAACGCTCATTCCGTAGACACCGAAGGCTGTCATCGTTTTGAGATCTGCCTGAATGCCCGCGCCGCCGCTGCAGTCGGAACCGGCGATAGTCAATACCTTTCTCATCATTTCGATCCCTCCTTATGCCTTATTTGCTCCCCAGCATTTTTTCAGTAAGGGTGAGCAATCTTGCGGCCGATCCCTCGACATCCTCTTTGGCAAATATGGCCGATACAACTGCCGCTCCCGCTATCCCGGAGCCCGAAAGCTCCATTATGTTGTCTTCATCAATGCCTCCTATTGCCACCACCGGTATGGATACAGCATCGCAAATTTTTTTGAGTTCGCCGAAGGACATTACTTTTGCATCCTCTTTTGTAGATGTTGAAAAGACAGCGCCTGCACCGATGTAATCAGCTCCGCACCTTTCGGCTTCAAGAGCAGTTTCCGCACTCCTGGCGGAGACCCCGAGTATCATAGAACCGCCTATCTTCTGCCTTGCCTCGGATGCGCAGACATCATCCTGTCCAACGTGTACGCCGTCAGCGCCTGATGCCAATGCAGCTTCAATGTCGTCGTTGATGATCAGTGGTACATTGTACCTATGGACTACAGCTCCAATTTTTTTTGCCAGATTTACAAGCTCATCAAATTCCATGTGCTTTTCTCTGAGCTGAACCATAGTCACACCCGCTTTGACAGCTTTTTCCACCTCTTCCTCCAGAGAGCTTCCTTTCAGCCATTTTCTGTCAGTCACTGCATATAGTTTTAATGAATTTTTATCTAATCTCAATTTTGACAGCCTCCTCAATCTTTTCCGTGGTCATGTTACTTACCTCGTCTATGATGTATGACCTGTAGGTAGAAGTCCCGCCGCCTTTAACGGTGAGCTGTTTAAAAGCCAACTCTCCGGCAACCCCGAACATCGCCGCTGCGGAAGCTGCTGCAAGAGCATGGTCTGAAGGGACTGCCGCGCAAAACGCACCTGTAATGACAGAGAGCATGCACCCTGTACCGCTGACTTTTGACATCATGGGATGACCGTTTTTGATCGTGTAAAGACATTTTTCCCCGGCAACGATGTCTTTTGGACCTGTCACAGTTATCACAGCTCCTGTCTTTTCCCTGAGCTTCAGGATCAGGGTGATGATATCTGCGGACAGATCCCCATCCAAAAACCCGGGGTCGGAGGCATCAACTCCGCGTGTCTTTGACTCCCCTCCGGCTATGGCGGCTATCTCTGAAATATTTCCCCTGATTACAGAAAAATCTATTTCCCCCATCAGCTCCATGGCAGTTCTTGTCCTGAGTTCTGAAGCACCGGCCCCAACGGGATCCAGTATCACAGGCAGAGAAAGCTCATTGGCCCTCCTGCCTGCTTTGAACATGGAAGGAATGGTCCTGCTGTTTAGAGTACCTATGTTTATGACAAGAGAAGAAGCGATCGACACGATATCTTCAGCCTCCCGCTCGTCATCTGCCATCACGGGAGAAGCTCCGCATGCAAGCAGTACATTGGCACAGTCATTTACAGTCACATAGTTTGTAATGCAGTGAACAAGAGGACATATCCTCCTGACATCATTCAGACTTTCGGCAAACATATTTATTCTCCTTCCTGTTTTCATTTTCCTGAAATAAGCTTTTTTGTTTTGCCGGCCGCAGCGGCAAGTATCATTACAGCGGCCATTACCGGCAGAGTGCTTCCAAACACTGTCTCCATCGCCATAAACCACCTGTAGATAACAAATCCGGCTATCCAGATAATAAAGTTTGAAATATTCAGGCTTTCACTGAAATGATCATTTTTCAGAATAAAGAAGTCTGTTATCAGTATGGACACCATCGGGGCAAAGACTGACCCTATAAGAAAAAGAAAGTTTTCATACTGTTCTATCGGAGTAAAAACTGCGAGAGCAGTACCGGCTATACATGCAATAAGGGCAGTATTAGTGCTGCTCACCCTGTCCGTTATGCTGCTGAAGCTCACTCCCGCGGAATATACATCCAGAAAAGTGGTAGTCACTGTCGATATGACAATTATGAATACCGCGGCCACTCCAAGTCCGGCACTCAGCATGATCCTGGCAATATCGCTCTCTCCTGTAAAGATCGAGGCTCCCAGACCTATCATGTACATCCACGTGCTGCCGGCAAAATAAACAAGCACGCTTACAAGTGATGCTTTGCGCGGGTTTGAGGAGTTATGAGTGTAATCTGATATCAGAGGCAGCCATGAAAGCGGCATCGCCGCAGACAACTCAACAGCACTCCCGAAACTCATGCTGCCTGCAGCCGCAGTTGCTGTATCTCCCCTGAATATTATTAAGCTGAGAAGTACTGTAAGAGAAAAAAGTGCTGCCATAGTGAAAGCGTTTATCTTTCCGAGGTTTTTTATTCCAATTTTTATCCATACTATTATCAGAAGGCCAATCACCACACACCAGAGAGAAGAATTGTATGTCCCCGTGTACTTTTCTGCAATGACTGCAACTGCCCGTCCGCCGCCTATGATCATCACCGCCGTCCATCCAACGAGCTGGGTCACATTCAGAACAGAAAAAAAGACGGAGCCCTTTTGACCAAACGAAATTTTAACGGTCTCCATTGCGCTTTTTCCGGTTTCTGCACCTATGCGGCCTGCAAGATAGAGAGGTATGCAGCCAATAATATGACCTATGACAATAGCAGCAGCTCCTTTCGTGAAACCCAGTGGTGCGATAAGGCTGCCTGTCAATATCTCCGCAATGGATACAGCCGCTCCGAACCAAATAAGTGCACTTCCGAACACTGTCGTTCCTTGTTTATCTTCCATATCATTTCCCCCATCCCAAAATAAAAAGCGGGAAACGCCATCTCCGCGTTTCCCGCTAAATTTTGCAATTTAGTGCGTTCCCTACGTTGGCATTATCCAAATCAGGTCCAGGGTCGAAGTTGATTACTTCCTCTCAGCCTGCCATGCAAGCTCCCCGAATATTCAATTGTCTAGGTATTATAGCTCTGAAGCCAATGTTTCTGCAAGGGCTCTCAGAGGATCAGATCATCTGTTCTGTCCGTATCTTTTCCTTAGGTCATCAGCTTCGCATCTGACCTGCTCGTCAGACAGCACTATTCCGCCCCCTGCGGCTTTGGCAAGGATGTATATTTTTGAAAAGACCTCAAGCATCTCACATTTTGTCAGCGCTTCTCCCAGATCCTTGCCGACACACAGGGCGCCATGGTTTGAGAGAAGAACTGCGCTTCCCTCATTAAGAGAACGGGCAGCGTTCTGAGCAAGCTCTTCTGTTCCTATCGGAGCATAGTCTGCAACAGGCACAGTTCCACCAAAAAGAGCGACCTGATTGTCCGTTATCGGGCAAAGGGGCTGCCTGGCTGCCGCCAGTGCCGTTGCGTACACGGAATGCGTGTGTATCACAGCGTTTATGTCTTTTCTCGACTTGTATACCTTCATGTGCATCTCTTTTTCTATAGACGGTTTTCTTTCGCCTTCAATCACATTTCCTTCAGGATCCAAAAGCACCAGATCTTCCGGGACCAGGACTCTGTAGTCCATACCGCTCGGTGTTATGAAAATACCCTTTTCTGTCCGGAAGCTTATATTTCCTCCTGTACCCTGTATCAAACCCTTTTCTGAAAGGAGGATACCTGTTTTTATTATTTCTTTTCGCGTTTCAATATCAATGACCATTTTCATCCCTCGCCAGCCTGCTCAGTAATGGTGTTATAAGGAGATTGACAATACCAATTATAAGGAAAATATTTATTATGGATATCTTAAGCATGAGCATCAACGCTACAAAAACGGCAGAAAGCACCATTCCAAAAGAGTCTGTTATATTGAGGCATGCAACGACCCTTGCCCTGTGCTCGTCAGAACTCCTGGACTGCATAAGGGCATACATCGGGACGCTGAATATGCCTCCCGATGCCGCAAGCAAAAGAAAAGAGAATATCACTCCCCAGGAGCCCGGTTCTGATATGAACTTCATTACACCCGCCAGCTCCCCTGTCTTTGGCACTGTCATGCTGAAAAAATAAAGCAGAAGGGTGGCAGCCGTCATGCCTATGCAGCCGAATGGGACCAGCCTCGCTGATACTTTTCCCTTAAGAAGCCTGTTGCAGAGGGTCGAACCCAGTCCCACGCCTACCGAGAACACAACAAGGAATAGCGTTGAGACCTCTTCATTCCCTCCCAGTATATCCTTTGAAAATGTAGGAAACTGAGAGAGAAATACTGACCCAAGAAACCAGAACCAGCTGATGCCGAGGATCGACCTGAAAACTATGACGTTCGGCTTCACGTATGAGATTATGTCCATCGTTGACCTGAAGGGATTCCAGTCTATCTTCATTCCCGGAACAGAGGGCTCTGCCTTTGGTATCAGAAGACTTGAAATAAAACCCATAATCGCCACACCGACAACTCCGGCAGATATGAACGCCCTTCCTGCAGGGTGAAGTATGAAGAGGCCCCCGCACAAAGTTCCTGAAAGGATCGCTATGTATGTGCCCGCGCTTACAAGTCCGTTGCCTGCGACAAGTTCGTTTTCTTTCAGATGCTGGGGTAGTATGCTGAATTTTAACGGTCCGAAAAAGGCTGATTGTGCACCCATAAAAAAGAGAAGTATGATCAGGCCCCAAAGGTTCAAAAAAGTGAATGAGATCGCAGTAAGCACCATCAGAACTATCTCAACAAATTTGATGATCCTTATTAAGAAGGATTTTTCATACTTATCTGCCAGCTGTCCTGCTGTTGAAGAGAAAAGAAAAAATGGAAGTATGAAAAGACCTGCGATCGAGGTTATCAGCAACTGTGCGTTCAGTCCGTACTCATCGGCAAGCTTAAATGTGATCAATATCACAAGGGCATTCTTGAACAGATTATCGTTGAATGCCCCGAAGAACTGTGTCAGGAAAAGCGGGAGGAATCGTCTGACTGTCAATAGTTCAAACTGTGTCTTTATCTTGGCGCCCCCCTACACATCATTTTTAGTCTCTGACCTTCTATTTCTTTGATACATCTTCCAGGGAGATACCCCTGGTATGTTCTGTCTTCACCCATGTCCCCTGGTCTTTCGCCAGGAATGCGGCCTTAAAAATTATCGGTATCCATGTAAGCCCGAACCAGAAATATGCAAAGGTGTCCTTAACATACCTCAGAGTAAATTTCTTCTGATGCATAGAAGGGCCTACTATCACACATATCAGGCAGAAGGCGATGATGAAAAATATCGGAAGTCCGAAAAATAGCACCCAGTCTATCATTGTCTGGGGAGTGTTCCCGGAAACGGTCGGAAAAAGGACCATGTTATTTATTAGTGTATATGCCATACCCGCTATCATTATTATTATACCCAGACATGATTTGGCCGGGGCAAGCAGATAGAGGAAGAGATCCAGGTACTGCAGCTTTCTCGTTACAAAGAAAGACTTGAGGGCATCCCTTCCGTAGTGCCAGAAAACCCAGTAATGACCCTGCATCCATCTCGTTCTCTGACGCTTGGAAATTGCAATGCTCTGCGGCTTTTCATCATATATTACCGCTGCGTCGTTCCAGTGGACCCTGCTGCCTGAAAGGATGAGCCTTGTTGACATTTCCAGGTCTTCTGTAAGGCTTTCGAGGTTCCAGCCTATCCTCTCAAGGGTCGCAGCCCTGATGACGAGTCCTGTTCCTCCCAGAGTGCATGAAAGTCCCCAGAGCCCCCTGGCAAGCTGCCAGAACCTGTTTGAAAACCAGTAAGCAAGCGCATAAGATCTTGTCAGCCAGTTATCGTCGGGATTTTTGACATCCAGCACGCCCTGTATAGCCTCAGCCTCAGGGTGCAGCTCCATATAGTTGTTCATGTTCATCAGGAAGTTGACATCTACAAGGTTGTCCGCATCGAACATAGCAAGTGCATCAGCTTTGTCCATAGGCAGCTGTCCCAGTGCCCACCTGACATTCCATGTCTTGCCGTTTTTCTCTTTGTCAAAACGCTCCAGGGCCACGGCACCGCTTGTGCGGGCAAGTTCTGCAGTGTTGTCCTGGCAGTTGTCGCACGACACATATACTGTATAGCAGTTTTTAGGATAGTTCTGCTCACTCAGACTTTTCAGGAGTGGGGATATGACCTGAGCTTCGTTATGTGCAGGGATAAGCACTACGAACCTGCGGTAACGTTTTGCCCGCGGCATCTCTTGCTGGTTCCAGAATCCCCTTATGCTAACGATTATCTGGTAGACTCCATCGCACATAAGGAGGGCAAGCAGAGAATAGAGAACAAACTGCAGTATCCACCATCCCCACCATATAAACCAGTATACCAATTCCTGCGAACCTTCCATTTACTTCATTCCTCCTGCAAAAGAGCACAAAAAAAGACCTTCAAAAAAATTATTGTCTTTGGTGAAGGCTTCAAATGCTTATCGATTAATCGATAATGTCATTTATGAGATTTTTCTCAAGAACAATATCATTATAGCTCAGGATAAGATCTACTTCTTTAGTAATTTCATCATATTCCGAAGCATCTAATGATTCATGCGTAACTGTCCTGGTAGCCCTTTTTACCGCAGGCTCAACAAATACTCCGTCTATGATATAAGAACCATTACGGAAAATGACAGGGTATGGGCCGTTGTCAAGAGAGAGGTCTTTCCCGAAGTATGTACCAATCTTTATCCCAAGCAGTCCTGCCGCCGTCGGCATTATATCCATCTGTCCCGTGTCTGTAAATATGGTGCCTTTTTTTGCCTTGGAACCGGGGACGTGAAATATTAACGGCACTCTCCTTGTCTCTTTCCATTCTATCGACTCTTCTATCTTCTTTCCTGTCAGCTTCTCCATCTCTTCCTTATAGGCTATCGGAACCGCAGGGTGGTCACCATACAGTACGATGAGACTTTTTTGATCCAGTCCCAAGTCCTTCAGCCCCTCCAGGAATCTGCCCAGTTCGCGGTCAAAGTAGTTCATCGCTATCATGTAATCTCCCAGGAGCGTCTTTCTCATCTCTTCCGGAAGCGGGAATGACCCGTCGTCAAGGCCTTCAAAGTTGTAGGGATGGTGCCCGCTTAGCGTCACAATAAAACCATAAAAAGGACCTTTTGTATCCTTAAAGACATTCAGTGCTTCGGAGAATATCGTCCTGTCGCTCAGTCCCAGCCCTATGACCTCTCCTTTTGGAAAGGTATTGCGGCTGTACTGCTTGTCAAAATAGAGCTTGGGGTGCATCCTGTGACAGTTCCAGAATGAGCTGGAGGTCCCCTGTATAACAAAAGTGCTGTAACCCTTTTTCTTTAGTGCTTTAGCCAAAGAGTTATAACTGTTGTTAGCAAACCTGGTGTATGCGGCCCCCGATGCAGAGGGGAAAAAACCCGTGTTGGCCATGAATTCCGAATCGCTGCTCAGGCCGCCCGCTGTCTGGTCCCAGGCATTTGGGAAATAAAAAGAATTTTCGGCAAAACGATTCAAATTGGGGGTGACTTCTGCTCCGTTGATCTTCATTCCCACTATGAATTGCTGGAGGGCCTCACATTGTATCATTATCAGGTTCTTGCCCCCGGCAGGCGAAGCATAGTTATTCTTGCTCCTTCTGTTGAACCATCCGCGCAGTTCATCTATCTTCTGCTGCGGAACGTGATCCGGTTCAAATGCTTTGAGCGTCAGGGAGATCACATCCCCCCAGTGGAAAGAGGCTGTGCTGACCCAGGCGCAGACTGAAAGTCTGTCATACATGGCGCTCATTATGTTCGGCCTCTGGGCCCTGAGCCTGTACCCCGCGACTATCTGCACAAAGACCGCAAAAAAGAGTATCAGAAGCGAGATCCCTATCCTTTTCACAGTGATATTTTCGAAGCATAAATTTATGCGTTCTTTTTTTAGCAGCCAGAACATTATCGGGATGTCGGCAAAAATCAGCACATCCCACAGTTTGAGCAGTGACCATATAGATTTTGCGATCAGGCCGGTCTGTGGAAGAAGGAGTACATCGTGAAATATAAAAATGTCTGAGTAATATCTGATAAAGAGAACATCTGTTAGGACAAGTACCGAAAAAAGCACGTTGACTGTCAAAAGGGCTCTGCCCCTGTATTTAGCCGGGACAAGGGAAACGGGTATAATTACAGAAAGGATCGCTCCCAGCGAAGGGACTGCAACAGCAAGTGCCCGGAGCGTGTGCCTCACCGGATGGATCTTCATAGTACCAAAAGAAGGCCAGTTGAGGACGTCTGCTATCATGTAATCGACAACAAAAAATTTGATCCAGACCAACAGTGTCATAAGGATCAATATCCTCAGTTCTTTTTCACGGCATTCCATTTCTTTTACCGGCAGGATACCCATTTTTTCAATCTTCCCTCACAAGAAAAGGAACCAAATCATGTTCAAGTATTAAGTCGTTGTAGCTGAGACGCTTCTTAACTTCTTCAGACATTGGAGCATATTTTTCGTAATCAAGAACTTTGCCCTCAGGCATCTCTCTTGCACTTCTTGATAAGGGCTCTACAAGGACATTGCTTGTAATGAATGAACCGTTTCTGAATATTACCGGCTCACTTCTGTCATTTTCAAAAAGGTTCGTTCCAAATCCTGTCCTGAATTCAAAATCCATAAGATATGCAAAAGTATCGGGCAGGTCTATGAGTCCTGCGGGCCCCTTAATTTCTTCCTGTAAAGCCTGGTGGCCCGGGATCTTTATCGCGAGAGGTATACGCTGCAAATATTTCCATTCCCAGTCATTTTTGAGATTCCTGCCAAGAAGTTTTTCAAGGCTCGACCTGTCCCAGGCCGGGATAGCCGTGTGATCTCCATACAATGCTATAACAGAGCTGTCCAAAAGTCCATTTTTTCTCAGCCCTTCTATAAAACTTCCGAACTTGTCATCAAAATATTTCATCGACGTTAGATAGTTGCCCATAAGAGTCCCTTCAAAGGGTGAAATGTTAAGTTCGGTCTCTTTGAAAATTCCGTCGAAGTTATATGGGTAGTGGCTCGTTAAGGTAATAAGAAAGGCATAAAAAGGCTTTGGGCTCTTATCAAGGATATCAAGGCTCTGCCTGAAAAAACTGGCATCGCTCAGGCCCATTCCGATGTTTTGATCAACAATTAAGTCCTTTTTGCTTATGAATCGGCTGAAGCCCATCGAAGGGTACATCCTGTGCCTGTTCCAGAATCCCGGCCTGTCACCGTGAAGTGCCAGCGAAACGTATCCTTTGTCTTCCAGTACCTTTGGCAGAGCCTCATATCGGTTCCCTGCGAACCTCGTATATGCAACTCCCGATGCAGACGGGTAGAGTCCGGTATTAACTATGAATTCGGCGTCGGAACTGTTTCCGGAAGCTGTCTGGCTGTAAATGCCGCTGAAATATGCTGATCCCCTTACGAACCTGTTAAGGTTCGGGGTCACTTCTGTTCCGTTTATCCTCAGGTCTACAACAAACTGCTGAAGGGATTCGACCTGGATCACGATCAGGTTTTTGCCTTTAGCAAAACCCTGAAGATGATCCGGGGCTCTGCCTGACTTCTTCTCTTTAAAAAAGTTTTTCACTTCGGATATCTGCACATCAGAGATCTTTTCCTTAAAAAAGGTATGGCCTGCGGCGTTTTTAGCATCGGCAAGATGGTATGTCAGCGCTCCTATATTGTTGCAGACAGCAGTTCTGTCCCACATAGAGCTCAGTACCCCGGGCACTTTTTTCTCGTAAGACCAGAACCTGTACACCACAGGAATAACTCCGACAACGATCAGCAAAAGCGAGGCAAAAAAGCGAATGGCTCCAATTTTTTTAAAGAAGGGGACTGACCTGAATTTTCGTGAGATGTATATAAAAAAAATAAATAGCGGAATATCCGCAAAATAAAGGAAGTCAAAGGGATGTATAAGAGCAGCCACGGAATCTGCGATCTCCCCGACCTGTGCGGAAAGACCGATGTTCATGAAGGTGAACATATCTGAGTAGTAACGCAGGTGCAGCAGATCTGTTACTGCAAGCAGCGAGATCAGAAAATCAGCAGTAAGGGCAGAAAATGCTCTGACCTTTCTCCAGAATAGAGAGACCGCCACAGTGAGACAAAGGACTATGCCTGCAGAGGAGGCAACAGAGGCGGGATTTCTTGTCGCATGGCTGGAGACTTCAAGCTCAAGGAAGTAAAACTTCGTTAAAATAACGGCAAACAAAAGTAGAAAAAAAATCAGTTCCCTGCGGTCGTTATCTTTTTTTGCATAATAAGGTCTGTGTCCTGAGAACCCCATATCGAAAAAAACTCCTCTGCTATCTTCCAAAAAGGGAATTGAGCCATTTATAGCGTACCTTAATATGCGAATCAGCCCGATCCAACGCTTCAAGGTCTGCACCGCTCATCCGCCATAGCCAGTTGCCTTCACTGACTCCCGGCACGTTCATCCGGCAGTCGGAGCCAAGTCCAAGTATATCCTGCATCGGGATTATCGCAAGCTTCGATGTTGATGAAAGGGCCATCACATTAAAAACTTCAGAAACATTCTCTTTGCTGATCTCGCGCCCTGTATACTCTGCGACCAAAGATCTTGAACTCTCATCCGATTCGCGCTCCCACCATCCCCTGACGGTGTTGTTGTCATGTGTGCCTGTATAAACGACAGATCCGGGAACGTGGTTATGTGGTGCATAAGGGTTGGAGCCAACTTCTCCGTCAAAGGCAAACAGCAGGACTTTCATTCCGGGAAGTCCAAAATCAGCCATAAGTTCCCTGACATCGTCTGTAATTATGCCAAGGTCCTCTGCAATGAGGGGCAATTCATCCGTTCCGTCCTTCCTGATACTTTGGGACAGGGCTTCAAGGAGTTCTCTTCCCGGGGTCTCGGTCCACTCTCCGTTTACAGCCGTTTCTTCTTCTGCCGGCACTGCCCAACACGCAGAGAAACCCCTGAAATGATCTATCCTTACAAGATCGAAGTCTTCCAGCGCCTTTCTGAATCTGGCTGTCCACCAGCTGAAGCCGTCCCCTCGCATGGTCTCCCAGTTATAAAGAGGGTTTCCCCATCTCTGTCCGCTCGAGCTGAAGTAGTCAGGGGGGACTCCCGCCACTTTATTCGGCGCACCCTCAGGATCAAGGTCAAAATATTCCTGATTCGACCATACATCCGAACTGTCAAAAGCGACAAACATGGGGATATCCCCCATCAATCTGATATCCCTCTCCTTACAGTATCTGTGAAAAGCCTTCCACTGCCTGTCAAAAATGAACTGTTCGAAGCAGATCAGCTCAATTTCCTCGTTTTTATCTTTTTGTGAAGAGTAGGACTCAAGTGTCTCTTTATCTCTGTTTGCAAATGCTTTCGGCCATCTGTTCCATGAGAGGTCCTCAAAATCTTTTTTCAGCACTGTGAAAAGGGCATAGTCTCTGAGCCAGTACCCCTCTTTCTCAATAAAATGGCGGTAGACCTCAGATAAAGTGCCATATCTGCCCGGCTCATTCTTAAAACGCAGCCAGGAAAGCTTTATCAAATTCTTCAGGGTTTCGGTCGAATGACCGTAGTCGGCAATACACTCCGGACCGCCGCAATGATATTTTTCTACATCTTCCATGTCCAAAAAGCCATCTTCAGCCAGCTTCTCCGGGCTTACAAGGATGTAGCTGCCTGCGAAAGCAGACCGGCTGCTGTAAGGAGAATAAAAGGAAGAAGCATCTACCGGCGAAGTCGGAAGGATCTGCCACACTTTAAATCCTGAATCATTGAGAAAATCTGCAAAACGCTCGGCGCTGCTTCCAAGTCCTCCTGAACCAAAAGGTCCCGGTAAGGAGGATAAATGCATCAAAACTCCGCTTCTTCTATCCAAAAACCCTACCCCCGGTTTTCCTTGATCTGCTTATCGGCATCTTCCGGCAAAAGGACCAGACAGGAAAGCGGCGGCAGGGTCGCCACTATCGAGTACTGGCGACCGTGGAACGATATCTTTTCTGCTTTTATTTCGCCCATATTTCCAATGTTTGATCCCCCGTACAGTGAAGAATCACTGTTCAAAGCTTCTCTCCATACAGTATCTCTTGGAACTCCTATCCTGTATCCGTTCCTTGCAACGGGGGTAAAGTTTCCAATAAAGATTGCTTCCATTCCGTTTTTTGCCCTTCGGAGAAACGAAACCACACTTGAGGACAAGTCACCGGAATCTATCCATTCAAAGCCTGCAGGATCATAGTCCTGTTCCCAAAGCTGCGGTGTTTTTTTGTAGAAATTATTTATATCTTTGAACCAGAGGAGCACTCCCTTGTGGAGATCGTCTTCCAAAACGTGCCAGTCAAGACTGATGTTGTGGTTCCATTCCCTCTCCTGACCAAACTCGTCTCCCATAAAGAGGAGTTTTTTGCCGGGATGTCCCATCATCCAACCGAAAAGCAGCCTGAGGTTTGCGGCTTTCTGCCAACTGTCACCGGGCATTTTGCCCCACAGGGATCCCTTGCCGTAAACTACCTCGTCATGGGAAAGGGGCAGAACAAAGCTTTCGGAATATGCATACCACATTCCGAACGTAAGCTTGTTATGGTGATACTGCCTGAAGACAGGGTCTCTGGACATGTACTGCAGGATGTCGTTCATCCATCCCATGTTCCACTTGAACCCGAAGCCAAGGCCGCCAAGCCATGTAGGCCGGGAAACCATCGGCCAGGACGTAGATTCTTCTGCTGTAACCTGTACGTCCGGATATTCCATGTAAATCGTCTCGTTAAGTTTTTTAAGGAAATCAATAGCCTCTATATTCTCATTCCCACCGTATTGGTTGGGGATCCATTCTCCATCTTTCCTGGAATAATCAAGATAGAGCATTGAGGCGACTGCATCCACGCGCAGGCCGTCAATATGATACATATCCAGCCAGAAGTGGGCGGATGAAAGAAGGAAGCTCCTTACCTCGTTCCTTCCGTAATTGAATATGCAGCTTTTCCAGTCAGGATGGAATCCCTTCCTGGGGTCTTCGTGTTCAAAAAGTGCAGTTCCGTCAAATTTGGCAAGTCCAAAAGCATCGGCGGGAAAATGAGACGGTACCCAGTCAAGTATTACTCCGACCCCGGCTTTGTGAAGCGCATCTATAAGCTTTCTGAAATCATCTGGCGAACCGTATCGTGCTGTAGGTGCAAAATAACCGGTAGTCTGGTATCCCCATGAACCATAAAAGGGATGTTCCATAACAGGCAGGAATTCAACATGTGTAAAGCCGTTTTCGACAAGGTAGGGCGGCAGTTCCTCTGCAAGTCCGAGCCAGGATAGATATCCGTTTTCCTCGGTCCTTCTCCATGACCCTGCGTGGATCTCATAGATCGACTGCGGGGAAGAAAGGGAGTTTTTTTCTCCTCTTGACGACATCCATTCGCTGTCACTCCACTTGTACGATGACTCAGGGCAAATTTTTGAAGCTGTATCAGGGGGAGTTTCCCATAAAAAGGCAAATGGATCGCCCTTGTCCAGTATTTCTCCTTTATCAGTCGTTATTGAATATTTGTAGGAAGACCGGTCTGGAACGTCTGCGACAAATCCCTCCCATATTCCCGATGAGTCCCATCTTGGTGCAAGTATGTGGCTTTCCCTGTTCCAGGCGTTGAAATCTCCCATGACGGAAACCTCAGCGGCGTTAGGAGCCCATACAGAGAAGAGGACTCCATTTTTTCCCTGGTGAGACATCCTGTGTGCGCCGAGAAAATTGTAAAGTCTGCAATGGCTTCCTTCACGAAAAAGATAGATGTCTGTCTCTCCTGCAAGACTCAGGCCATGGATAACACTGCTCTCCATTTCTTTTTTCAACAGACGCACCCCCCTGCCTATAATGATGTTATTATAGCTGATAAGCTAGGTATCCTGACAAAGCTGACTTACGTGAGTCGGAGGTATGTTGATGAGCTCCATATTTTCATATAACAAGGTCGACAAAAAAATATTATATCTGCTGAGATCAACCATAGGGGATAAAAACGTATCTTCAGATAAAGAGAAATTGATCTCATATTCTCATGATGAGGTGCCGCCTTCCGCATACGAAAGCGAATACAGAGCAGAAGCGCTTGTCTTTCCTGAATGCAGCGCCCACGTATCAGAAATAATGAAAATAGCTTCAGCCAACAGGATCCCTGTTACTCCAAGAGGGGCAGGGACGGGTCTTTCTGGAGGAGCTCTGCCGGCATTCGGCGGTATAGTAATGTCCTTTGAAAAGATGAACAGGATTATCGAACTCGACGAAAAAAACCTCACAGTTACAGTTGAACCGGGAGTAGTTACTTCAGAAATCAGCAAGCTCGCAGCCAGACACGACCTCCTTTATGCAGGGGATCCATGCAGCGGTGACGCTTCCTTCATAGGGGGGAATATCGCAGAAAATGCAGGCGGCAACAAAGTCATAAAGTACGGAGCTACAGGTGCGCAGGTACTTGCGCTTGAGGTTGTCCTTGCAGACGGGACAGTGATCTGGTTTGGCGGGAAAAGACGCAAAGACGTGACCGGATTGGATTTTACACACCTAATGGCCGGATCTGAAGGAACTCTGGCGATAATCACAAAAGCCGTACTTAAACTTCTACCCCTTCCCAGACATTCGATAGACCTGCTTGCGGCCTTCCAGGATGCCGAAACTGCAATAGCATTTGTTCCTCAAATAATCAAAAAGGGGGGTATAATTCCCGCATCGATCGAATTCATGGACAAGAAGGCTCTCGAACTGGTTGAAAAATACCTGGGCAATCCTGTGCCTGCGAGCGATGCCGGAGCTGCCCTCATAATACAGCTTGAAGAAAATGATCCCGATGTCCTAGAAAAAGAGTATGAGAGAATAGGTACGCTTTCAAAAGAAAACGGAGCCAGTGAAGTTTACGTTGCTGACACCAGAAGCACTAAAGAGAGGATATGGCAGGCCCGCAAGGCAATACCGGAAGCGACCTCATTTTTTTACAACAGATATACGAAGGAGGACCTGGCTGTACCCATAGACAGGGTCCCTGAACTTCTTGAGAATATAAAGAAAGTCTGCCTGGGCAGGGACCTGGAATGGGTGGCATACGGCCACGCCGGTGACGGCAATATGCACTGTACTGTAATAGGACCTGACACAGAGGATTGGCATGAAGTTCTTCTCAAGGTACAGGAGGAGATTTACTCAGCAGTTATCGATATGGGAGGTACCCTTTCAGGCGAGCACGGGATAGGATTTAAAAGAAAAAAATTCATGAAGCTCTTCCTCAGCAAAGACCACCTTGAACTGATAAAAAGGGTCAAGCTTGCTTTCGACCCCGATAACATCCTGAATCCGGGCAAACTTGTCGAGTGGAACGAATAAAAAGAGAAGGTTTTCGGAAAGCCGAAAACCTTCTCTTTTTATTTATCAATTTCTATCTTCCTTAATTCCCTTCGAAGGATCTTGCCTGCTGCTGACACCGGGAATTCTTCAAGAAAACCTATCCTGCGGGGCACCTTGTAATGGGCGAGATTTTTCTTGCAGTAGTCTACTAGTTCTTTCTCTGTGGCAGCTTTTCCCTCTTTCACTATTACAAATGCCTTAACTATCTCCCCCGTCATACTGTTTTTCTCTCCGACCACAGCTGCTGACTGAACAGCCGGGTGTTTGCAGAGGGCGTTTTCGACCTCCTGGGGATAGACATTGAAGCCGCTTACTATGATTATGTCAGTAGCCCTGTCAACTATCTGCACATAGCCATCTCTATCAACTCGAACCACATCGCCTGTGTTGAACCATCCATCCACGAATCTTTCCCTTGTATTGACCTCATCCCTGAAGTAGCCAGAAACCACAGAGGGGCCTTTGACCCATAGAACTCCCTCATCGTTAATGTCAAGGATCCGGCCATCCCTGTCTCTTATCTGTACTTCGTAAGTTTCGAAAAATTGTCCCACTGTTCCAAGTCTGCTGTCATCTGCGCTGTGACCGACAGCTACCACCGGCGAGCACTCAGTAAGGCCATAACCTTCGAGTATTCCTGTTCCGAGATATTCTTTGCTCCTTAAGTTCATCTGCACGTTCAGCCTGTCTCCGCCTGTTATCACGAATTTTATGCCAGTCAGGCGCTCTCCTTTTTTTGACAGCGCCCCAAGAAGGAAGATCATTATCGTCGGAACTCCGATTATGCAGTTTGCACCTGATGACCTGATCGCATCTATCGTATGCTCGACCGGGACAAAACTGGGCAGCAATGTCTGTCCGCAACCGCTCATGAGTGCAAGCATACCGGACATGTTGAAGCCGAAAGAATGAAAGTTGGGAAGAACGTTTAAGATGACTGAATCCCTGTCCAGGAGTCCCGGGACATGTTTTCTGATCGGATCGATATTTGACAGTATATTTGTGTGAGTGCATGGAACTGCTTTCGGCCTGCCCGATGTTCCGGATGTTGAAAATATGACTGCTTGGTCCTCATTTTCAGGTATACCCTTTACACATTTGAATTGCTGATCAAGTTTTTCGTGAGAGACGGAGAATATCCCAAACTTCATCCCTTCCAATACGCGGCCTGAAAGTTCGTTCCCAGTGGCAACGAACAGAGCAGCCGGATCAAGTACCCGCAGGGTCTCTATAAGATTTTCATGTCCGGATCTGGAGTTGACAGGAGCTACTGCGCCTCCCAGTTTCCAGCAGGCAAGGGAGAGTGCAATGACTATGGGCGAATTGGGCAGGATAAAGGCGATCCGCTGTCCTTTTTCAAAACCTGCCTCTTTTAATTTTTCTTCGCAGTGAAGAGCCAGGCTGTTGAGTCTGCTCCAGGACCACCAGCTGCCATCCCACCATAGACAGTTTTCAGCATTTCTGCCTTTCCACTCGTTCTCGAATCTTTCCTCAAGTCTTTCCTGTCTTTTTGTCTCCATAACACCAGCTCCAAAATATTAAAAAAATAAAAAGCCTTTTTCAAGATCAAAAAACAATTATACACGCTGCCTAATTATCATGGCCTATTGCTGTGTTGATTTGTTGTTCATATGTTCATTCTATATTTTTTGTTCTGACCCTTCTCTGGAAAATCCCATTTTCATTCGGACAGTAGACCACTGCCATTGCTTTGTAGAGCGGACCGTGAGTCCTGGGGTCGATCGTGAGTGTGGCGTGTGCAGCGGGGAAATTCCTTGTTGAAAGAAGTGCATGCCGGATTGCCTCTCCCCTGTAGCCGGACGCACTATAGAGCGCGTTTGCGACCCACCTGACTCCATCATATGCGAGTATGGCTGATTCCACATCAGAGGGGGGGCAATTTTCATTGTAGAGGGTCCTGTAGTCTTTCATTACAGAGCGTATCTGGGGATCGAGGTCAGAGACCTCATTGACCCACCAGCTGTCTGCAAAAGTTTTGTCGCTGCCTCCGGTCATGCTCTCGGTATAGCCTTCCGCAAGCACTGTATTTTTGTATCCTGACTCTCTTACTGACTTGAAAAGTGCCCTGATGTCATTCTGTTTTCCTGGAATTATCAGTACATCTGCTCCGCTTTTTACAATCTCTTCCATGGACTCCCTGTGGTCTGAATTGCCTTTCATACGGGCGCCAACATCGGCCGCGACCTTGCCGCCAAAGACCTTTACCCACCTCAGAGCCGATTCATGAAGCATTGCGGCCGTTTCGTCATCGGCATCGTAAAAAAAGGCGATTTCTTTTTTTGAAAGCCCCTGTACTGCGAAATACGCCAGCATTTTTGCTCTCGCATCAGTGTCGTTCGCTATGTGGAAAGCGTAAAGATGGGGTTTCTCGCCTTTCATAACGGCTCCTAAGGTCAGGTCTGAGGCCGTTATCACCAAAGGAACGCTTATATCATCCGCAATTTTTGACATCAAACGGGCCTTTTCCTGTGAAGCCGGCGTCATCATAACAAGTATGCTCTCGTCTTTCATTACTTTCCTTATGCTCTCTTCTGCTTCGGGGGTACCGTTGGGTAGGTCGTAACCAACTATTTTGATCTTGTAGCCCCTGACTCCGCCCTGTTTGTTTATCTGTTCCACCGCTAGCTGGGCCGCCCTAAGCTGGTTGTGGCTGGACTGCGCGGCACTTCCCTTCATTGGAGCGAAAAAAGCTATCCTGAATTCGTCTCCGACAGGGTTTCGCTCGCTTCCGATCTGGAAAAACAGGACAACTATTGCCAATAACGCAGCGATCAGGACGATACCGTTATAAAAAGATTTCTTTCTGATCCACATAGTCCTCGGTTTATTCGATATCCCGCCTGCGATCCTTCTCAGGTTTCCCGGCTTTGCGACAAGGTCTTCAGAACCTTCTTCTTCGGATCCGCACTCTGCACGCTCTTCCTTTATGACATGCCTCAGCGTCAACAGTACGTCCTCAGCCTCTTCCTGAGTAAAACCAAGATGCTCCGAGAGCTTCGAACTGAAGTGATTCTCAATTTTGTTGCTTATCTTTGAGTTTACAGACCATCCTGATTTGATCATATAACGCAATGCAAACGTCAGCCTGAAATTGGCAGCGCTTTCTCCCGGGTTTCTCGCTTCCAGGAATTGTGAGAGCCTGTCAGGATCTTCCAGGATGCAAAGTCCATAATCTTCAATAAGTTTTTCCAGTACTTTTTTTATTCCCTCATTCAAAGATAACACTCCTCACGCTTAAGAGTATAGCTTGCTCGAAGCCGGTTCGCAATAAATCTTTCCGAACCAAGATCCGAAACGTCGGCTCAGCACGAAAAAAGCGCAGGACCGATCCGGTCCCGCGCACTCAGTTTTTAAAGGATCACTTTATTATCCTTATGATTTACTTGTCATTAAAGATAGCATCATTGATACGTTTTTCTTTTTTTTCATAGAACGATAGTATCAAGGATTCCAAAGATACCTCAGCCTTCCACCTGTAAGGCCATTTATGTTCTCCTTCACGGTCCCTGGAGGTGAGGGCTGGTTCGCCTCTCATATCTGATCTGTAAGACTCAATTGAGCAGATCTTCCTCAGCTGGACCGCTGTTAAAGGAGTCCCGTTTTCGGGACATGGCATTAATTCCTCAAAAAGCAACAGGTCTGCGACATCGGGCATGAAATCTCTTCCCCAGCAGCAGCCTGTCCTGTGGTAATCCGGCCTGTTGCCTCCGACCACAAAATTTTTGCCGTCCACGAGTGACTTGTCAGCAACCATATGGACTCCTTCCGGAACTCCGATAGGTCCGCAAAAACCTGCGACCTCGCCAAAGGAGGAAACTATCTCTTCGGTTTCGGCCTTTCTGAAGGATGCTCCTTTGAATTTTGAATCTACGTATGCAGTAAGCTTATTTATACTTATGTTTTTGTCTCCCCTGATCATTGCAAATAAAAGTGTCCTGTTTCCATCCGGCAAAATAACTGTGTAAAGCATCGCCTTGAGAGTCTGTTTCGGATCCAGGCCAAGCTGTTCACAGAGGAGGGTAATAGTGTGAGCCCCTGGGGTATGGACATCTTTTACCTCTTCTTCTTCCTGATCTGAGTTGACCGGTTCTGAAGGACATATGAAGGCGGAGTCATCATGGTAATATGAGCCTGTCCCCTGACATGTGAGGCCTTCCATCTCATAGAGAGAACCCTTTGACGTTGAGCATACACCTACCATCTTGTATATTGTTGCCGTGCCTACCTCAAGAAGATAGTCAAAATCCGGGATGTAACGTTCCATTATGGAGCGCACTGTATCGGCAGCCATTGCTGTCTTCATCTTCACATCTTCTTCAGTGGCAGCCCATCCCCACATTTTCAGTTTTCTTCCCGAGATAGCCATCCAGGAAAGCGCCTTGTCTCCATATTCCCTCACGTATCGCTCTGCAAGGGACTGTACCGATTCATCCGAAGAGCTGCAGTCTATATGCTGTATCCCGTTTTTTTCAAGAAGTGCATCGGCAAGATCTTCAGAAATGCTGTTCAGTGTGCTCCTGCCAATGGGAAGGAGTATTACCTCTCCGCTTTTTGCGTTAAAAACTCCTGCGCCTTCCATTACTAGGCTGATCAGCCCCTGATCCTTTACCTTCGCAGGGGGATTTTTTGTTTCAGGTATAAAAAGTTCTCTCATATGTCTGCCTCCTTCGAATATTACATATATAATACTACATAGTATACGATATATCCATTTGTATTACATTTGTGAATAGTATCACCTTGTGTCGACATATTTATGAAATGTGCAAAATGGACAGTCTGGGATCAGAATTCTGGACAGCTTTGATAATAGATGCTACTTTAGTGGCCGGAGGTCGCATAATGAAAAATATTTCACAATGCATCTTTCTCATTTTATCCCTTCCTATACTCTTTATGACTGCTGCCGCAGGTTGGCGTGTGGATGTTTTCCAAATGGAAGATGCCGGAGGCCGCCTTATTTTTCAATCTCCTGTCTCGCTGGGACATACATTTACGACACGCTATATACACTCAGTCGAACTGACACCGGTTGAGGACGAATACAAAATTGCCAAAGGCCTTCTTTGGACCTGGGAAGAAAGGGTAAGGTCAACAAACGCCGGGCTTCCTTTTGACAAGCCCAAATACGGCAGATTCATGGACAACGGAGAGTGGATGATCTTCCAGGGAGGAAGGATGTCGTGGAAAGAATACTATTACAGGGTCGGCAATAAAAATATCGGACGAAATCAGATAACGCTTGAGCCATTTGGTCGAAGGAATTTTTTTGAATTATTCGAAGGAGAGAGGCTCATAATTCGGATCCTTAAAATGCCCCTGATATCAGCTAAATTCTATAGGACAGAGATCCTTGAAAGGGCTCCGATGGGAGTTCCTCCTATGGAAGGCGGTTCGCGCTGATCAAATATAAAGATCGATCATAAAAAAAATTATCCCTGAAGCACCTATCATAATTTCAGGAAAAGATTCCAACTTTTTCCTCCACTTTTCAAAAGCTCCTCTGAAGACTTTGCCTGCAAAAGGTATCAAAATCAACTGAACAAGCATCAATTTGATCCAGAAGAAAACAAAATCGACAAGATACATTTTGAAGCCGATCAAACCCAGTGCTATACCCACCCTCATCGAAAAAAAGACCGATACTATCATCGCAGGCGCAAGCATTGAACGTATAGCGTCAAATATCTCCGGGATCTGGACGTTGTCAACGATCCTTGACTTAGTGATCCCCCTCGACGGCGATACTATTGTAAGCAGCAGCAGAAACATCACTGTGCCAAGTTTTCCAAAAGGTCCCGTCACAGTCCAGAGCGATGTTGCGGAAAAGGTTTCAAAACTGAAAATACTGCCGGGCATGCCCCTGTGAAGAGCATACCAGGAAAGGGTCGCGCCCATCGCTATCATCGTTACCGCTAATTTTGAAAGAACAAAAAGCTCTTTACTGTCAAAAGATTGGTATATTTCTCCCGAAAAGATCTTCATCCCTCTTATGTAGAGTCCCTGAGATGCAAGAAGAAGAAATATCACAACGACAAAGTCGCCTTCTGTCTCTACGAACTGGGGAAGTGAGCCCATTGGCATGAACAGGAAGATCGTAAGCAGGGAAATGCAGGATGCGTAAAGCAACGGTGGCGGGCACTTTTCTGAACAGCGCCCCGCCAGGAACCTTTTATATGGGGCAAGCAAGGAAGCATTGGTACCGTGCATACCGTAGAGCACGTTTTCTGCACCTATCAAAAGCAAAGATATGGTCAAAACAAGGGTCAAAAGTGAGACGCCCGAAATAAATGTCAGTAAAAGAGAAAAAAGCATTTTTTAGCCTTTCTGCGGTGTCGGTTATTTTTTTACACCGTTGAATTATACTACATCAGCAAGTCCCTTTTCCCTGAGCTTCATAAGTACAGAGGGCTCTATAGTTTTTAATTTATATTTCATCCATAAGGCCAGGGAAATTGCTCCAAACCCAAAAACCAGTCCTGAAAATGTCCCCCCGAAAATATCCGCTAAAGCGCCCGCAGTCAAGGATCCAAGTGGTCCGATGCCTATGCTTCCCACTGTGTAGAGACTCATCACACGCCCTCTCTTGTCATCCTCGATTATGCTTTGGACAAGAGTATTGAAGCAGACGGATCCTGTTGACATTCCAAAGCCTAAAATCGTGAGAGCCGCACAGGAGAGTTCTATCGATCTTGAAAGAGAGAAGGCCGCAAGTCCAAATCCAAACATGCCTACACTGTATATTGCCCTTATGTGCAACTTCCACAGTGGAACTAGGCTTGCCTGGTAAATGACCCCGGTAATTGCTCCAAGTCCTACAGAACCAAGAAAAAACCCCAGAACGGATGCATCTCCGTCAAAGACATTCCTGGCAAAGAAAGGCAGCAGCGTGCTGTAGGGAAAGCAAAGAAAGAAAAAGAGTGATGATGTCATAAGTATTCTCTTCAGCGCATGAAATCGCATCGTATAATCCAGACCCTCTTTGAAGCCCTGCCATCCGGTCTGGCGGACAGGCATTTCAACTTTTTTTATCTTCAGGCGTGTGAGTGAGAATATTACTGCTATATATGCGATGCCGTTAAGGAAAAAGCACATCGTCTCACCCACGGCCTGTATTGCAAATCCCGCAAATGCAGGGCCTACGAGGCGCGCAAGATTAAAGATCGTAGAGTTTATCGTCAGTGCGCTGTTTAGCTGGTCAGGCCTGTCGAGCATCCTCACTACGCTCGCCTGGCGTGCGGGAAGATCTATAGAGGTAACCAGCCCAAGCATAAAACTTAAAAATAGCACCTGCTGATATCTGATTATTCCTGTGAAATCAAGAAACGCAAGGGAAAAGGCCTGTAACATACAAAGAGACTGAGTAATTATCAATATCTTTTTCATGTCGTATCTGTCCAGGATGTGGCCGGCAAAAAATCCTGTGATAAGTATAGGAGCCTGGTTTGAAAGCTCAACAAGACCAAGCCCTGTTGCAGAACCTGTGAGCCTCAAAACAAGCCAGCTCATGGCAAGTCTCTGCATCCAGGTGCCGACAAGGGATACAGACTGTCCAAATATGAATATTCGAAAATTTATGGCCCCAAGAGCCATAAAAGCCTTCATTTGATAGATCAGGTTCAGCATATGACCTCTCTCCGGGTTTAAGTCCTGAATAGAGTATAACAGATGCTTTCTGCCTCAGACGAACTAAAAAAAGGCCTCGCTTATGCGAGGCCTTTACTGTTGAACTATTGCTGAAAGTGCTCTTACTTAATGAGTCCCTTCTCTTTGTAGAACTTCGCTGCACCGGGGTGAAGAGGTGCTGTAAGTCCGTCAAGTGCGCCCTTAAGTGTGATTTCCTTACCCTTTGCGTGAACTGCTGCGATATCGTCAAGGTTCTTGAACATTGAGCTTACAAAATCATAGATCTGCTGTTCGGGAACATCTTCGTGGGTGATAAGGATCGCCATAACGGCAGGTGTTACTGTGTCCTTGTCTATACCCTTGTAAGTCCCGCCGGGGATCTTGCTGGCAACAAAGAAGGGATATTCCTTGTGCAGCTTGTCAAGGAACGGCTTGTCAAAGTTGAGAAGGCCTACGTCCTTGGTCGTTGTAAGGTCCATTATCGCTGCTGTCGGGAAACCTGCTACAACGAAACCTGCATCGATCTGGTTGTCCTTAAAGCGGCTTGCAGTCGCACCGAAGTCCAGGAAGTTTGCCTGTTTGAGATCTTTGTAGGTAAGTCCCGCTACTCCGAAAATAGCCTGTACGTCGCCTTCGACACCTGAACCGGGGGCTCCAACGCCTACGCGCTTGCCTTTAAGGTCATTGATCGATTTGATGCCTGCATCTTTGGCAATGACTACCTGTACGTGCTCAGGATAAAGGGAGGCTATGGCGCGGATATTCTTGAGGGGCTTGCCCTGGAACATAAGCTGACCATTTACCGCCCAATAGGTGATGTCGTTCTGTACGAACGCGATCTCGATACCCTTTGTGGAGATAAGGTTGGCGTTTGCTACTGAAGCATTTCCTGTCTCCGCCGTGCACTGGATCTTTCCGTCTTTTGTTACCGCTGCAGCAAGGGCCCCGCCTACTGCATAGTAGGTGCCCGAAGTGCCGCCTGTTGCGACGGACATGTATGTTGCTGCTGAAGCCACTGCTGTAAATGAAAATGCTGCAAGAAGCGCTACAAGTGTTACGATGATGACTTTCTTCATTAATTGTTCCTCCCTATAATGATTTTATGTTTGTTGAGCGAACTGATATCAGCCCGCATACAACCAGATTCTAGAACATAAAACTGTTTATTGAATCAGTATTTAATACATAAATTTGCCTATTCTGACTTATCTGTATTTTCCGCAACTGCCTCAGCTGCTCTCTTCTTAGCTATGCTTTTGGCTTTTGCTGTCTGTATTACATAAATAAGCACCAAAACAGCAATTCCGCCCGCATCAGTCATGGTACCCGGAATAAGGAGGCCAAGAGCTCCCGCAAAGGCTACCAGACGAAGATAGAGTGGTATTGTGGCTTTGTAGTAGCCGATAGTAAACATTGAGAGCAGGAATACTCCGAGCATAGCCGTGAAAATAGCCTGGACCATCTGGAGAGGCACCACATCAATAAAGAGGAGCATCGGATTATAGACATATATATACGGAATCAGAAATCCCGCAAGGGCAAGCTTAAAGGCCGTTACCCCCGTCTTCATCGGATCAGATCCTGCGATGCCCGAGCCTGCATATGCCGCGAGGGCGACAGGAGGAGTCAGGTCTGCTGCTATACCGAAATAGAAGACAAACATGTATGCCGCTTTTGCAGGTACTCCCAGCTTAAAGAGGGCAGGTGCCGCCATAGTGCTTGTAACTATGAAATTTGCTGTTGTCGGCAGTCCTGTCCCGAGGATTATACTGGCAATCATGGTATAAAAGAGGGTAAGGATCTTGCTTCCGCCGGCAAGAGTGACTATCGCGTTTGCTATTCGAAGCGCCAGGCCTGTAAGCGTGCCCATACCTACTACCATTCCGACAGTAGCACATGCGCATGCAACACCTATGGCACCCCTTGCTCCTGACTGGAATGCCTCCAGAATACGGGTCGGTGTCAATCTGGTTTCCTTGTTAAGCCACGAAAGAGCAAAGCTTACAAGAATGCCGTTAAATGCAGCTCTCAGCGGAGTATATCCGGCGATAAGAAAATA
>Ga0265294_10001959_pt1 | contig 27225 bp, 23 predicted proteins | sample MunlanPumphouse3_FD_192504 | JGI IMG/M metagenome (GOLD analysis project Ga0265294, IMG submission 192504) | Groundwater microbial communities from a municipal landfill in Southern Ontario, Canada - Pumphouse #3 | ecosystem: Environmental > Aquatic > Deep subsurface > Groundwater | place...
AATGAACATCTTTCTGTTATTGACAGAGTTGTAAAGTATTGTAAAGGCAGACTACCGGTCATAGCCGGGACAGGGAGTAACGATACAGTACATGCTGTGGAACTTAGCAGGAAAGCTCAGGACCTTGGTGCTGATGCACTTTTATGCGTTACGCCATACTATAACAAGACATCACAGGAAGGTTTGTTCAGGCACTTTAGTGCTATATCATCTTCTGTAGCTATTCCACTGATCCTTTACAATGTCCCTTCAAGAACCGGCATGAATATTGATCCTCGAACAGCTTACAAATTATCTGAAATTGAAAATATAGTAGCAATTAAAGAATGTAACCTTGCGCAAGTTCCTGAAATGATCCATCTGTGCAAGGACTCTCTTTCTGTTTACTCCGGTGAAGACGGACAGGTGCTCCCTATACTTGCCTTCGGTGGTAAGGGTGTTATATCAGTGATGGCTAATATCATACCTTCTGAGACACATAAAATGGCAGTTTCATATCTTAACGGTGATTGCGCCCTTTCCCGTGAACTTCAGCTTAAGTATATACCTTTGATCAAAGCTCTTTTTAGTGATGTAAACCCAATACCTGTTAAGGCTGCAATGAATCATCTTGGATTCAATGTAGGAAAATGCCGAATGCCATTGTGTGATATGAACGAAGCTGCTTACGGTGAGCTTATCCGAATAATCGATTCTTATAATATCGAAAGGCGGGATCAATAATGTCTGTTAAGATCCTTCTTCATGGTTGTAATGGTCATATGGGTCGAGTCATATCCGAATCTGTTAAAGACAGCACCAAATGCCGTGTCGTATGCGGCATAGATATCGATACTACCGGAAGATATGATTATCCGGTATTTTCATCATCGTCTGAAGTTAATGTAGATTTTGATGTTATTATTGATTTTTCACATCTTGATGCTGTAAGTGGAATATTGGATTTTTCAGCTATTTCCTGCAAACCTATCGTTCTTGCAACTACAGGACTTACAGACGATCTCAAGAAGAAATATGTATCTGTTTCTGAGAAGGTTCCGGTTTTTATATCTGCTAATATGTCACTCGGAGTGAATATGCTTGTTGATCTTGCACGCAGAGCAGCTGCCGGGTTATCGGAAACTTTTGACATTGAAATCATCGAGTCTCATCACAGACGCAAACTTGATGCACCTTCGGGTACGGCGTTTATGATCGCCGATGCTCTTAATGATGCCTGTGGCGGGAACATGGAATACGTATATGATCGCCATTCTGAAAGCAGAAGCAGAAACAACAGAGAAATCGGAATATGCAGCATTCGCGGGGGTACTATCCCCGGAGAACACACAGTAGTTTTCGCAGGTAATGAGGAAGTTATTGAAATCACTCACAGAGCGCAGTCAAGAAATATTTTCGCCAGAGGTGCGTTAGCTGCCGCTATGTTTATTGCAGATCAGCCTGCAGGAATTTATTCTATGGATGATCTTCTGTCAGCCGGTCGCTCTGTTTCTTTCTGAAGTATTGTTCAAGTTCCAGTATTGCCAGTGCTGCTTCAGAAACATCTGTAAATATTGCACTTTCAATACCCGTATTATGTAAAGGTGACGATTTAGCCTGATTGACCATTCTTACAAGAAGCCTCTTCTTATTTGCAGATACATTTAATTTCGAGTCTTCCTTGGCCGCTTGTTCTTTATTGAAAAGGTCGTAAATACTTTTCAGAAAATCTTCTGCTGAAAAAATATTATACTTTTCCAATCCCAGTATTTCTGCAGCTGCTTCAAGAGATATCAGTGTTCTTACATTGAAAGAACTTATAAGTTTTGAATATTGATCAGGTTCGAAAAAATACATTTCACCTTGCAGAGAGCCCAATGCTTTTCTGGTATCTAAATAACCCATAAGTTTATTCCGTTTCATCCTTACCGAATTGAACTCCATTAAACCTCCAAGTGATACTGTAGGTCTTATCGTCTTTATATAAACATCATTTTTCTCTATAGGCGGTATTATCCCAATGCCGTGTAGATCAACAGCAATTATACTTTTATATCCTCGCCTTATAAGCATGTTTACCGGAAGATTATTTGCTATACCCCCATCAGTGTATATTTTGCTTTTAATTCGCTGAGCTTTAAAGATAGGAAGTGATGCAGATGCAAGAATATGATCTATCATTTGCTCTTTAGGTATTTCATCCTTGAACCTTTCAATAACCTGAGCAGCACCTATCTCAAATGTGACCATCCCATATTCTCTTTCGGAATCGTACAAACGGTCAATATCAAGATTATCTTCAAGAAGTTTTCTTAATGGTGTGTTTCTATAACCGCCAGACTTTATAAATCCGCCGGATAGTTTAAAAAAATTAGATATATGAAAGATGTCCTTGTCAAAGTCAAGATCCAGAGAATTATCCAGTATCTGATCGGGCTTGATATTATCATAAAGTTCTTCAAGAAGACCTGTATCACCTACAGCTGCAAATGCACCGTTGATGGCTCCGATAGAGGTACCTGTGACTGCTGTGATGTTGATATCAGATTCGCTAATGGCATTACACGCACCAACCTGATATGCTCCGCGGGTCCCACCACCTGCAAAAGCAAGAGCAAAACTTTCACTCACTTTGGATCACTCTCCGTCTTCAATTTCATCTTCAGTACGGGTATCCTTAAATATAGGTTCTTCATCATCTATTTCATTGGTATCTGTTTTCGTTTCATTCATCGGGTCGATCATATATTTCTTCAGTTGCCTGTATACGAAAAAGTTGGTAAGCATCATATTGAGACCAAATGCCAGAAAGAAATAATAGAAAATGCCCAGTATTATACCTAAGCTTCCTCCGAAAAACAAGAATGCTATCGGAAGTGCAGTTGTAATTAACAGTGAAAGAAGCATTATGCCAATATTCCACGGCAATCTGGCCATTGTAAGCAATACAGAATTCTTATACAATTGCTTTAATGTAAGCTTAAAGGTTATCATCATTGGGTAAATATACATCTGCATCATTGTGAAAACGATAAATATAACAGCAACAGCACCGGTAAGTATCCCCTTCAGAAAGGTATTATTTACCATATCACCTTTGGAATAAAAAACAAAATTAGTGCTTAAAATAATTACTGCAAGAAACGAAATAAGGCTCGTAAGAAGTGACTGTTTCCAATTTTTCTTTAAATGTTCTTTGAAATCACCCCAAATAAAAGCGTGTTCTTCTCTGGAATAATTTCTGAATATGTAAGTTATACCTGCGTGTACCGGACCTAAAACTAAAAGCTGCAAACCTACCAATGCAAAAGAAAAAACGATGTTGATCTGCGAAAATAATATTGCAGCTGTTTCTTTAGGTGTAAGTTGAACAACTGCTTCCTCGGAGCCTGAAATACCTGATGATGCGATTGACGAAACAGATTGCGAAACCGCTTGTGACACATTGCTGACGGATTCGGCAATACTTGTTTCTGTCAGCAGTTTCTCCAGATTATCCAGAGTAAGCCCGGAAAAGATAGAAGGAAATATCTGTGATCCGGCAAGCCAAGCCACAAGGAGTACAGGCAGACTAAACACGACATACATCATATTTACTGATATCACCTTCCAGAATTTTCTCCCTAAAATCGAAAAGAAAGTCTTAAAAGGCCCCTTAGGCGGCTCATTCAGATAAACACCCGGGCCCTCCTTATTATAATCAAACAATCCAAAAAAACCTGCCATTGCTGTCTCCTTCCGTTAATCAGATATATTGTAAATCAGTGGATGAATAATTTCAAACAATTCTTTACATTTCTGATATTATCCAATGATCTCATTGCATATGCACTATATCTATCGTTTTTCTGCATTCGCTCACTTCCGGTAACAGGTGGAATTATTCCAAAATTAGAATTCATAGGTTGGAAATTCCTGTTAGCAGATGAGATGTACTTTGCTAATGCGCCGATCATAGTACATTCAGGGAATTTGAAATCATCTTCCGCCTCAAGGAAATGCAAAGATGCATAAATACCTGCAGCCATACCGGATGCCATTGACTCCACATAGCCTTCAACACCGGTCAATTGTCCGGCCATGAAAATCCCGGTTGAATCTTTAATCATATATCTGTTATTAAGTATTTCAGGAGAATTGATGAATGTATTCCTGTGCATTACTCCGAATCGGGCATAATCAGCGTCCTTTAAAGCAGGGATAAGTCCGAAAACACGTTTCTGTTCGTTTGTCTTCATTCGTGTCTGAAAACCAACAGGACTGTATAATGTTCCTGCAGTATCATCCTGGCGCAATTGAACACATGCATACGGCCTTTTCCCGGTTGACGGATCAGTAAGGCCTACCGGTTTCATTGGTCCGAACCTTAGTGTATCTATTCCTCTCGAAGCCATAACCTCCACAGGCATACATCCTTCGAAAACTTTCATATCTTCAAAATCTCTGACTGTAGCAGTTTCAGCATTTAGCAGAGCATTGATCAATGCTGCATATTCATCTTTATCCAATGGACAGTTGATATAATCATCCGCCCCTTTATTATATCTGGATTGTCTGAACGTTTTCGACAAATCTATTGAATCGTGATAAATAACAGGAGCAGCCGCATCATAAAAATACATATTGGAACTTCCTGTCAGCTCTGTGATATTGTTCATCAATTTCCATGATGTCAGGGGGCCGGTGGCGATTATCACCGGCCGATTTTCAGGGATTTGTGTTACTTCATATTCTTTGGTTTGGATTTTATTGTTATTTCGTATACTTTCTGTAATATAAGTCGAAAACTTATCTCTGTCTACAGCAAGCGCGTTACCGGCAGGAACCGATGAAACATCTGCCGCTTCGATACACAAAGACCCGATCTCTCGCATTTCTTCTTTCAGAAGTCCACAGGCATTCTCTATTCTGGCAGATTTAAGAGAATTACTGCATACCAATTCGGCAAAAAGATCGCTATGATGTGCCGGAGACCTTGCTCCCGGCTTCATATCGATGAGTTCGACAGGTATACCGAATCTTGAAATCTGATAAGCAGCTTCACACCCTGCCAATCCGGCTCCGATAACAGTTATACTCAAGATGATTCCTCTTTATTTTTCTTACCGGAAGCGCGATTCTTGTTCGAAGGACATTCCTTGTCAGAACATTTCACAAAACTTCTTCTGCCGAATTTTCTTATTACCATATATTTCCCGCATATTTCACAAGTTTTCCCTTCTGCCGGAAGATCCCAACTTATAAACGGACAATCCGGATCATTTCCTTTCTTATCACAAACATAGAATTTACTGTTTTTATGTTTTCTGCTAACTTTAACAAGCAACGAAGAGCCGCATAACGGGCATTTGGTTTTAATGTCATTTTCCGTATCGCGTGTGTACTTACACTCAGGATAATTTCCGCAAGCAATAAATTTACCGTATCTGCCTTCTTTCTCGTATAGTTCTCCTCCGCATTCCGGACACTTTTCACCCTCAACTATTTTCTGGACCGCTACCTTTTCCATATTAGCAGTAGCATCAGTTATCTGTTTATGAAATCCCGGATAAAACTCAGCTAATAATCCTGTCCACTCGATCTTTCCTTCTTCAACAGTATCTAAAGACTTTTCCATCTCCGCGGTAAATTTCAAATCAACAATATTATCAAAGCCACTTTTTAGAAGCGATGTTACGATCGAACCCAAATCTGTGGGTTTCAATTGTTTGCCATCTTTATTTACATAGTTGCGATCAAGAATAGTCGAAATAGTAGGAGCATATGTTGATGGTCTTCCGATCCCTTCTTCTTCCAGCGCCTTTATCAATGATGCTTCAGTATACCTTGCGGGTGGTTGTGTGAATTTCTGTTCAGGTTTCAATTCTCTGCAAATCAGTTTATCGCCTTCGGATAAGTCCGGCATGGCTATATTTTCAGACAAATCATCTGATTCGTTATCATCTTTATTTGTGTTGCTTTTCTCTTCTGAAAAATCGTTATACAATACAAGGAAACCAGGGAACACGACCTTCTCTCCTGAGGATCGGAAAATATTATCTCCGGCTGCAATATCGGCATTAACCGTATCTATGATGGCATCAGACATTTGAGATGCCATAAACCTGTTCCAAATAAGTTTGTATAACTTGAATTGCTCTTTACTTAATAAATATTCAACTTTGTCCGGAACTATATCAAAATGAGCCGGACGAATTGCTTCATGCGCATCCTGGGATTTGTTCTTGTTAGAGTAATGTCTGTTTTTCGAAGGTATGAATTCGTTTCCGTATTCAGCAGAGATCATATCCCTTATTTCTGCTATTGCTTCATCCGAAGATCTGACCGAATCAGTTCTGATATAAGTCAGCAGCGCTGTCTGTCCAAGATCTTTAAGCTCGACGCCTTCATAAAGTTGTTGTGCAACACTCATAGTTCGTTTTGAACTATACCCCAAGACCTTTGAAGCATCCTGCTGTAATGTGCTTGTTGTATATGGGGGGTATGGTTTCCTTTTCTTCGTGCCTTTCCTTACTGTATCAACGATGAAATCCTTGCCTTTAATATCTTCGAGTATTTTATTCTTCTGTTCTTCATCCTTTATCCGGATCTTCCGGAACTTACCGGCTTCCTTCTTCCCTGCAAAAGATGATTTAAAGGATTCTGATTCATTCATCCTGCTCAACAGAGCTGTCAATAACCAATATTCCTCAGGAATAAAAGAATTGATTTCTTCTTCACGGTCAACAACCATTCTTGTCGCAACGGACTGGACTCTTCCAGCGGACAGTCCCTTTCTTACCTTGGACCAAAGGAGCGGACTTAACTCATAACCAACCAGTCTGTCAAGTATTCTGCGTGCTTGTTGTGCATTAACAAGATCCATATCTATGGGTCTGGGCATACTAACAGCACTCTTGACTGAATTCTCTGTTATCTCATTGAATGTGATCCTGCAGTCGGAAGCCGGATCTATCTTCAAGATAACTGCTATATGCCATGCTATCGCTTCACCCTCTCTGTCAGGGTCGGTTGCGATAAGTACATTTTCAGAATCTGCGGCAAGAGTTTTCAGCTCTTTGATTACCTTGTCTTTCCCCTTCATCGGAATATATACAGGAGTGAAATTTCTCCTTACATCAACTCCCATTATCGTAGATGGCAAATCTCTGATGTGTCCAACAGAAGCTGCGATCCTGTAATTATTCCCGAGATATCTTCCGATCGTTTTAGCCTTTGCCGGAGACTCAACGATCACCAGTGTTTTTCTCATTTTGATCCTACCTTAAATAAAACTACTAATTACTTATACTTGATTTATCCTATATTGTCAAAAAATACCTTCCGTTTTCAAATCCGACGTAACCGGAAATCTCACATTCAGATAAAGTTTCCGATAAAATTCCTGTATCTAATCCTGAAAGTCTTACTAGTTCATCAAATGAACGCTCACAGTTATCCAATAAACTAATCAGGTATCGAAACTTCTCAATGCGATCATCGTTGTTATCATATGATGTTTTCGCTATTCCGATTTCTTCAGTAATAACTCTTTCTCCGAATTTGTATCTATAGTTATTTATGATATCACGTGCTGATGTTACAACACAAGCACCATCCGCTATAAGCTTATTCGTGCCCGTGCTTCGTGGCGAAAAAATACTGCCGGGTACTGCGTAGACATCTCTGCCCTGATCTCCGGCTTGTGCTGCAGTTATCATTGTTCCACTTTCCGATGCAGCCTCAACAACTATAATACATTTACTTAAGCCGCTTATGATGCGGTTTCTCGCAGGGAAGTAAGATTTCACCGGAGGTGAACCGGGCGGACATTCTGATATAACAATACCTTGTTCCATTATTCTCTTCATAAGTCCGGCGTTTTCCGGCGGATACACTACATCAACTCCACACCCAAGAACAGCACAGGTCATTATGTTTTCTTCTAATGCTGTCTGGTGAGCAATACTATCTATTCCTCTTGCCAAACCGCTTATAATGACACAGTCCAAGTGATTGAAACCTTTGACGATTTTACGAGTCGCCTGCTCCCCGTAATGACTTAAGTTTCTTGTTCCGATAACAGCAGCACAGAATTTATCATTCATGATACCGATACTATCTGATGAACAATAAAACAACACCGAAGGCGGTGCTTGGATTTGTTTTAGCAAAAAAGGATAATCCTTTTCATTTATATAAACACAGTGAAATAATTCTTTTCCGATATGTTTAATGCATCTCACTGCTTCAAGTTCAGATATTTCTTTCATGACATCATCATTCAAATATTTATCTAATTTGACTCTCACTTTATCGGAAACATCAGCTGTCTGTATTACATCGTCATTGTCCGCATAAAATATCTTAGCAGCACTACCGAAGTGTTCCAAAAGTCTTTCCATCTGCTTGTTGATCATACCACTTGATTTCATAAGACCCGATATCCATATCGCTGTCATCAGTCTCTCGGTATCCTTAGTCATATTTTCCTCCTGAACTGCAAAGCTTTGGCAAAATGAGTGCTGCTGACTTTTTCACAGCCTTCATAGTCTGCTATTGTACGCGCTAACCTAAGCATTTTCTGATATGATCGTACACTTAACTCAAGTTTAGATATCGCTTTACCTGTATACTCCAATAATCCGTTTTCAAACTCAAAAGCCTTTCCAATATCTGATGGCCTTACCCTTGAGTTGAAATTTTTCCTGATTCCATATTTTTCACACCTGTCAAATTGGTGCTTCCATGCTTCTGTAATCCTTTCTCTAACCTCATGCGACTTGATTTCAGACGCTAAGGATACACTTTTCTCAAGCAACTCTGACGGAACTTTGCACATTTCAACATATATATCTATTCTGTCTGCCAATGCTCCGTTCAATGCACTTAAATACCTTCTGATGTTCTGTGGCGAGCATCTGCAAGGATTTTTCGTGTCTCTTTCTAATAGATTCCCACAATTACAAGGATTAGACGCAGCGACAAGAATAAAATCAGCAGGAAACTCAATTTGGTATTTCTGTCTTGATATTCTGATCACCTGTTCTTCAAGTGGTTGTTTCAGGTTGCCAAGTACTTCCTGTTTAAATTCGTTGATTTCGTCAAGGAACAGGATCCCTTTATGTGCCAGTGACATTTCTCCCGGCATTGGCACACCGCCTCCTCCTGTCATAGCGACTGAAGTTATGCTGTGATGCGGTGATCTGAAAGGTCTTTCTCTTCTTACGATACTTTTATCCATTACTCCACGCGCGCTGTATATCATCGCAACTTGTGACCATTCTTCTGCGTCAAGTTCAGGAAGGATGCCGGGCAGAACCTCAGCAATAGATGTTTTACCGCAACCCGGACTACCTGTCATCATAAGATTATGCCATCCGGCAGCAGCGATCTGTAAAGCATATACCGCCCCCGACTGTCCGATGATACTTGATATGTCTCTGTGTTTTGTGAAATTATTAGTTTCATTCTCATATTTATCTGAATACGTTTGAGGACTTTTACCGGAATCTATAACTGCTATACTTTCATTTAGATCTTTTACTCCGAAAATATCGATTCTGTTATCGATCCCACACTCATTAAGATTCGCATATGGTAAAACGATCTTCTCAAACCCAGCCTCAGCTGCTGCTATAATTCTGTTGACAGCTCCGGTTATACCTCGTATTTCACCATTTAGAGACATTTCGCCAAATATACAAGTATCACTGGGCAACTGTTTTATCTGTCCTGATGCAGCAAGCAACCCAACAGCTATAGGAAGATCATACGATGTACCTGACTTATGGATCGAAGCAGGTGCCATACCAACAATGATCCTGCCCTTAGGGAAATCAAAACCACTGTTTCTGATAGCAGCATGAACTCTGTTTCTTGCTTCTCGTATAGCACTGTCTCCAAGTCCTACTATTTCAAAAGACGAGATCCCGGGAAGCAAGCTTACTTCGATCTCTACTTTGATCCCAGCGATCCCGAATATTCCACAAGAAGAAACTTTACTGTATCTCAATAAACAACCGCTCCTTTAATAATGAATATATACTTTATCTATTAAGATATGTTAAACTCAGAGCTATAAGATTTGCTGTATGTAAAACAAACTTTTTTCTACAAAAGTCTGCTTTTTGCTATAATATCTCTAGAAATCATAAATAAACGGAGGGAATATGCAGTTAGGTATTGTCGGATTGCCAAATGTTGGCAAAAGTACTCTTTTCAATGCGATCACTAAGGCGGGGGCTCAGGCGGCAAATTATCCGTTTTGCACTATTGATCCAAACGTTGGTGTAGTATCCGTTCCTGATGAACGCCTTGATTTTCTCTCAGAAATGTATAAACCTGATAAATACACACCTGCAGTCATAGAATTTGTTGATATAGCTGGTATCGTAAGAGGTGCAAGTAAAGGAGAAGGACTTGGTAATAAGTTTCTTTCGAACATAAGAAACGTAGATGCTTTGGTGCATGTTGTCCGCTGTTTTGACGATCCAAATGTTATCCATGTAGACGGAAACGCTGATCCTCTAAGAGATATTGAAACCATCGATCTTGAATTGATCCTTGCAGATATGACATGGCTTGAAAAGAGAATGGACAAGATAACGAAACAAGCTAAAGCAAAGGATAGTTTTGCGGTTGAAGAATTACCCTTGCTCCGTAAGATCATGGATGCACTCGAAAGAGGCATCCCGGCACGAAGGCTTGAATACAGTGATACAGAAAAGCTGTTAATGAACGAACTTTTTTTACTCACCTTGAAGCCGGTTCTTTATGTTGCTAACATTTCTGAAAAGGACATAAATATTCCTGTCAATGAAAACTTAGAGAAGATCCGTTCAATAGCAGAAACAGAAAATGCAGCAGTTATCGCCTTGAGCGCTAAGATCGAAGAAGAAATAGCGTTGCTTGATGACGATGAAAGACAACTCTTTCTTTCCGAATTAGCGCTTGATCGCTCAGGTTTGGATAAAGTCATCCAGGCAGGATACGATTTATTGGGACTTATTTCTTTTCTTACCGCAGGCCCTACAGAAGTCAGGGCATGGACCATCAGAAGAGGCACCAAAGCACCACAGGCAGCCGGAAAGATCCATTCAGATATGGAAAGGGGGTTTATCAGAGCGGAAATCGTTTCATTCGAAGATCTCAAGAAATGCGGGTCATACAATTCAGCGAAGGAACACGGTCTGGTAAGATCCGAAGGAAAAGAATATACTATGCAGGACGGCGATGTAACACTTATCCGTTTTAATATTTGATCCCCCGCATATGCAGCTGTTCATCTAATGTTTCTCTTACCTTCGTAATCAACTCTTCTTCAGTGCCGTTATTATCTATAACGACTTGAGAAAGTGATTCGTAATCATTTCGGGTCATCTGGAATGATATCCTTCTTCTGGCTTCTTCAGTCCCCATTCCTCTTTCATTCAATCTCTTTATTCTCAAATCATCATCTGTCCAGATAAGCCAAACCTGATCACACAAATCAAGAAACCCATCCTTTACCGGAATTGGAACATCAAGAACCAAAGCTTTGCTTTTCTCTTCTTTGAATTTAGCGGTTCTAATTTTGATTTGTTCGATGACATGACGGTGGACGATCCTGCTTAATTTGTCAAGAGATTTTCTGTCTCCGAAAACTATTTCTGCCATTTTCTCCCTGTCAAGAGAACCGTCCTGACCGATAATGTGAATTCCGAAACTCTCAGCTATCTCACTTATAGCAGCTCCGCCAACAGAAGTTACTTCACGCGAAATCTCATCCGCATCTATTACCGGCAATCCATAATCTCTGCAGATGTTAGCAACAGTACTTTTCCCGCATCCGATCCCACCGGTGATCCCAATAATGAACATATCCTAAAACCAATCCTTCTTCACTTCAACTTCAGCAATCAGTGGAACCGATAACTTGACAGCGTTTTCCATAGACTCTTTCAGTATTTTAGCAGCTAGTTGTGATTTATCATTTCTTACTTCAAGTATTAATTCATCATGCACTTGTAAAACAAGCTTTCCGTCCGGAAGTTCATTTCTTAACCTTCTGTCAAGTATCACCATTGCAATTTTAATTATATCAGCCGCAGAACCCTGAACCGGTGCGTTCATAGCCGCCCGTTCACCGAAAAGACGCACATTCCTATTCTGTGATTTCAGTTCATCTATGTATCTTCTCCGTTTAAAAGCCGTCTCTACATAGCCAACCTTGTATGCTCTATCAAGCAAAGACTGAAGATATGGCTTAATTCCGGGATATTTTCTGTGGTATTCATCAATATACTGATGTGCCTGTGACATTGTTATACCGAGATCCTTCGCAAGACTGAAATCTCCTATACCGTAAACTATGCTGAAATTGATCGTTTTAGCGATAGATCTCATAGATGATGTTATCATATCTCTCGGAAGATCGAAAAGTTCTTCTGCAGTTCTTAAATGTATATCATCATACTCTGTAAAAGCTTCACGCATTTGCTGATCACCTGAAAAATCCGCCAAAAGTCTAAGCTCAATTTGCGAATAATCAGCATCAATAAGCATACTCCCTTCTTCTGCTACAAATGCACGTCTGATCTCTCTTCCGGTTTCGCTCTTTATCGGTATATTCTGTATGTTGGGATTTGAGCTGCTAAGTCTTCCTGTGCTGGTCAAAGTTTGATGAAAAGTTGTATGCACACGGCCGTCAGTATGATCTATACTTCTGGCAAGCCCTTCAAGGAAAGTGGATTTCAATTTACTAAGTTCCCTGTAGCTAATGATTTCTCGAACTATCGAGTGTCTGTCAATAAGTGAATCAAGCACTTCAGCATTCGTGGAGTATCCTGTTTTCCCTTTCTTCCCTGAGGGTAGTTTGAGTTTCTCGAAAAGCACTTCTCCTAACTGTTTAGGTGAATTGATGTTGAACTCTTCTCCTGCAAGATCAAATATCTTAAGTTCTGTTTCCTTTATCCTGCGAGTAAAATCAACGCTTAGATCATTAAGCACCTTAGAGTTGATAGAGATTCCGGTCTTCTCCATTTCATACAGGATACGGATCAAAGGCATTTCAATATATAGAGTAAGCGCTGTAAGGTCTCTTTCAGCAAGCATCTCGAACTGTTTCTGCACTATCTTGTTCATTATACAAAGATCATATTTCAACTTCTCTGATGACACTGCAAATTGCTCATCAGATTCATTCAAAGTCCCTGAATCATCGAAAAAAGAAGTTTGTGTCATTGTGGCAACTTGAGTACCTGAAGGCGGACAATACATATCAGGACCAACAGACCTCTCTGCTATGATTTCATATGCCAGGTCGTTATCAGAAATATTCAGAAGATGAGCAGCTACAGATATATCAAAGAAACGTGTATCCTTCACATCGCTCTTTAATTTACCCAGAAGTTCTTTGATTTTATAACCAGCAATAACAACTCCGTCTCTTCTCATTCTTTCAGCAAATAAGCCGAATTCTGCTGTAGTTATAATATAGAGTTTATCATCGCCGATATCTATCATCAACTTGTCGTGCTCCGCTGAATATATGCAAACATATTTAGTAAATTCAAAATTGAACAAAGCTTTATATTCATCTGTTAAATATTCAGTGTCTGAACAGGCTGAAGTTATTATCTTTTCGACATTTGCAATACGCGGAAACATATATGTTTTACTTGCATCAAATAATGCTGCAAATTCATTAATACTCGTCTTACTAATATCCTTGCTAATATAATTATCCATCACTTCATTACTTTGATCATTGATTATTTCCTCTTCTTTAAGATCAAACTTATTAATGAAATATCTGAATCCGAGCCTTTTAAATAAATTGAGCATTTCTGCTCTATTTGCTTCAGACCTTTCCATATCGTCAAATACATAACCAACCTCAATATCTCTCTTTATCTCGGACAGTTCACGTGAAAGAAAAGCCATATCCTTGTTATCGAGAAGTTTAGAAGCCAGACTAGTTCTTATCTCTGATAGCGATTCATATACAACTTCAAGTGAGCCATATTTAGATATCAGTTCTGTTGCCCCTTTCTCACCAATGCCTCTTACACCGGGTATATTATCTGAAGGATCACCCATTATAGCCTTTAGGTCAACAAATTTATCCGGTGCAACTGAGTACTTAGAAATTACTGCAGATCGGTCATAAACTTCTGTAGTTGTTTGACCTCCTTTGGAAAATGGCATCAACAAAGTAGTTTTATCACTTACAAGCTGCAGATCGTCTTTATCCCCACTAAGTATGTAAGTATTCCACCCTTTCTTCTCTGCTTCTGCAGATAGGGAACCTATAAGATCATCTGCTTCATATCCCTCCATTTCTAAGCGGGTAACACCCATCGCATCAAGTATCTCTTTAACTATCGGCATCTGTACAGCTAGATCCTCAGGCATTCCCTTCCTTGTAGCTTTATAATCCGAATATTGTTTATGCCTGAATGTCGGAGCATTAACGTCAAAACAAACGCATACTTTATCCGGAGAATAATCCTGGATATTTTTCAGATATATGTTCATAAACGCAAATAAAGCACCTGTTGGAGTTCTGTCAGGAGCAGTCATATTGCTCCTTCCCGCCATCCCAAAATATGCTCTGTTTATTATGCTGTTTCCGTCAACGAGAAATAGAGTTTGTGTCAAAATTTTCACCTGCCGATCGAAATAACAAGATAATCCGTTTCACTGGTAACAGGCAATTCTGAATCATCTTCAGTTGTCTGTGTACCGATATATTCTATCAGTTTTCGCGGATTATCTCCACTTATCATTTCGATTGCAGTTTCTTTCCCTAAATCATCCAGCACAGATTTTATACTATTAAAATATGAGTGTATCTGTTCCTTGTCGTATTCTAGAATCAATATATAAGTACCGTCGTCATAAGTGCGTTCTGAAATAGAAACAGCTTCCTCTATTTCATTGCTTATCTGTTCATTAAGTGAAGTAACTAATGATCCAATGCCTTCAGGTGCTAGCATACTATCTTTTCCGGTATCTTTTTCATCATTATAATCATAGCTATTCTTACTGTTATCTATTGCAGTTGTAGATTCAACAGTTAACTCATCAGTATACTCTGCCCGATTCTGCTTTAAAAAACCGGAATCATTGACACCTGACCATAAAACTATAAAAGCTATCATCAGAACAACAACTGCAGATGAGCCTGACAAAGCATACACCAGTCTCTTCTTTAGGTATTTATCTTTTACACTATCATTCTTTTCGGAAATATGATCAGTATCTCTTATAGCAGCCTCGTTACGTATTGATTGAATAAGTTGCTGTTGAGCGGCTGACACATCATATTTATCGATTACTTCCTCGGAAACTACATATTTTATTTTAACACTCTTAATAACATTTGATGTTATACAAGAAGCTTTAAATACTCTCTCGCAATCAGGGCACTTGCTGATATGTTTCTGAAGTCTTTTAACTTTATATCCGGTCAAAATACCATCAACATTTTCAGTTATAAGCTGTAAATATCTATCAGAACAACATCCGCGACCTTTTAATTGATCAATATTAAGTTTTTCAATTTTTTTTTCTGTCATATCTGCCTTTTAGTGTTGATTACTGTCTATTATACGAAGGTCATTACCATAAGTTCCATTATCAATTGTAAAGATCCTCTTTCGATGCCAGTTCCACAAATGCCAGCCTTGCTCTTGCAAGCCTTGATTTGACTGTTCCTTCGTTAATATCTTCGATCACAGCTATATCTTTGTAGCTCAAACCTTGTATATCTCTGAGTCTTATGATCCTGGAGTATGTTTCAGGAAGAGAATCAATTATTTGATTGACTCTTTCATCAGAAAATTTATTGATAAGTGTTTCTTCAGGATCCATACGTTCATCGACGATCTGCAAAAACATATCACCGTCCCCTACATCAAACGGCTCATCAAGTGAAACGGTAAAATTTCTTTTATCTTTTCTTTTCAAATCATAGCATGTGTTAACTGCTATCCTGTAGACCCAGGTAAAAAATGAAGCAGTTCCGTCATATCTGGATATATTTCTATAAGCTTTAATGAAAGCTTCTTGTGCACAATCTTCAGCATCATGAATACTCCCGGTTATATTAAAGCATACTCCAACTATACCGGAAAAATATATTTCGACCAGTTTCTCAAAAGATTCAACATTTCCTTTGGCTGCTGAAAAAGCCAGTTCATTATCTGATATATTCGGCACACTATCTCCTATATATTATCTAGTTATTTTGCCGAATACAATTATATCATAGTGAAATTCTGTTATTAACTTTTATCCAATATCATAAAAACAACTAACCCTACTATCTCTTTGCGGTGCATTTCTAAATCCGGGCTTGGAGGTTCTATTAGTTATTCTGACGGAGCGCAAGCCTTCTGTTGTATATGTTTCATATCTATCTAACTTAAAATTACATATATATTTTCTTCTGTTTCTGATCAATTCAATTCTTTCCATTTGTCTGCTCTCCCTTAAATATTTCGAAAGAAACAAAACAGAAATCGTAGTAAATATAAAAGTTACGAAAAAGTATAATTCCAACATAGTGCACCTCACAGAACATTTGTTCGGTTTTAATAATACAACAGAAATATTCTCATGTCAACACATTAACGAAAATATGTTCGCATTCTGAGGAAACAAAAACCCCGGCTTTCTGACCGGGGTCTTTATCAGTAAATTTGATAAAAGATCTTATTCAGCGGACTCTTGAACTTCTTCGGTTATATTAGTATCGCCATTCTCCTGTACTTCATCAACACTGATATCATCATCCTTATGAGGCGGATCGATGGGTTCAACTTCCTTGATACTGACACTAATTCTCTTAGTATCACTGCTGACTGTCATGATCCTGACTTTAACTTCCATGCCTTCTTTAAGAACATCCGAAGGCTTCTCAAGACGAACACTCGATATCTGAGTTACGTGACAAAGTGCATCTATATTAGGAGCAATTTCTATGAATGCTCCGAAATCTACCATTCTGACAACCTTACCGGTCACAACAGAACCTACAGGAAACTTCTCTTCAAGATCCTTATAAGGATCGTTATCAGGATTCTTGTATCCAAGAGATATTCTGCTCTTTTCTCTGTCGAAATCCTTAATATATACTTCAATCTCATCGCCCGGTTTGACAACTTCAGAAGGATGTTTGATCCTCTTCCACGACAGCTCAGAAATATGCACAAGGCCGTCAACTCCGCCAATATCTACGAATGCACCGAAATCAACAAGACTTCTTACTATTCCGTTATAAATTTTATCTTTCTCAAGATCATCCCAAATCAAGCCGGCACGTTCTTCTCTTTCTCTGCTTATAAGTGTTCTTCTTGAACCGGACACTCTCAGCCTTCTCTTTTCAGAATCAAATTGAGTGATCAAAATATCTAATGATTTTCCTTTATAGGATTCAAGATCATCAACAGGATGAAGTTCCAATTGAGTTCTGTGAATGTATATATCTATTCCTTCATATGTCCCGATCACACCATCACGAACAATATTCGTTATTTTAACCGTAACAGGTATCTGTTCGCTAAAAGCAGTCTCTGTTAATTCCTTTCCTTTAACGTTCTCACCTTTAGCCCGAGAGAGTATTATTTCCTTTGCCTGTTCGGAGTTCTTGATGCTTCTTACATAAACATCAATTTCCTGTTTCTCATTGGCTGCTTTCTCAAGGTCAAAATCAGGATCTGACGCGAAATCACTGACAGGAACCCTCCCTTCGGATTTGTCTTTTACATCCACGTAAATGTAATCATCGTCATAACGAACCACATTACCTTTCACCGTTGCTCCGCGGTGAAGCTGCGGAATGTTCTCGACATACTCCTGAAAGCTCATATTGTCTTTCTCTTGCTGGTTTTCCTGAGTAACCTTTTCACTCATCTTACTGATAACCTCCCCGATATTTCTCTCCGGTGTTGAAGCACCTGCAGCGATACCTATGCGGGTTTCAGGAGAAATATCCTGTCCTATAAGCTCGTCTAATTCTGATGACTTCTCAACCAAATAAGTATTACGACACTCAGAAAGGCAGATATCATAAAGCTTTCTCGTATTTGAACTTTCCCTATCACCTATCACTATCATGATATCTGAATTTACGGCAAGTTCCCTGGCTTCTTTCTGCCTTTTTTCAGTCGTACTACATATTGTACCAAATATTTCAAGCTTTGCAATTTTTTTATTCAAAATATCACAAACATCTTTAAATCTTTCTAAAGAAAAAGTAGTTTGAGCGACAATTATGGTGTCTACATCTTCAATTTGATTGATTTTATAGGAGTCAGCACTATCAATTACGATGGCCTTGTAATCACATTCACCATTTATACCTTCAACCTCCGGATGGTTAGGGTCACCTATTATAATTATCTGTTTTCCATCAACAAATGCTTTCCTGACTATATTATGGATCTTTCTGACATAAGGGCAAGTACAATCAATAACATCAGCACCCTGTTCTTTCAGTTTTCTCAACACTTCCGGAGGAATACCATGAGCTCTTACAAGTACCGTTGAGCCAGGTGTAACATCTTCGGGGTCTACAGCTAATTTCATTCCTTTAGTCATCAGTTGATTTATTACCTCTTTATTGTGGATAAGTCTACCAAGCATATAAATTTCCTTAGTTTCTGAACTTATCTCACATTCAGAGACTAGCTGAAATGCTGTTTTAACTGCATTATCAACACCAAAACAGAATCCTGCACTTTCTGCTACATTAATGTTCGGGTCGATATCAGCAATCATGTGTATCTCCTAAAACGATGTCATCTTCAATCTTATATTCTATTCCTGCCAGTTCGTACACTCTTTTCATAATGTAAATCGATTGCCTCATCAGTCTGTTATCACCTTTGATTTTACTATTCAACTCCTCAGGTGTTATCGGATCGCCTGCAATGATTTTCATTTTCCTGAACAACCGAAAATCTCCCTTGATCCCTACAGGATATATTGGTGTGCCTGACCTTATAGCAAAATGCACTGCTCCGGTCTTCGGTATTACTTTGCTGATCATTTCCTTGCTCTTCATCCTTGTGCCTTGAGGGAAAATACCAATTACTCTGCCTTCTTTAATACGTTCAAACATACTTCTAGCTGCAGAGAGATCACTTTTATCTCTATCTACCGGAATCACTCCAAGGCGCTTTACTAGTCTTCCGATTATCGGCTTTTCAGTTAATTCCTTTTTCGATACCCAATATATCCAAGGCGTTACTTTAGCGTGTATCAGAAAAACATCAAAAGTATGCTGGTGGTTGGAAACGATTATAGCAGGTCCTTGCGTAGGAAACTTCTCAGGACAGACATAATCCGCTCTGAAAAGTAACCAGTTGATAGATCTTAGTAACGCTTTTAAAATCGCAATCAACATTTTATTACTATGAGTTTACATACTGCTTCAACAACTTGCTCGATACTCATCCTTGTAGTGTCGATTTCAACAGCATCTTCAGCCTTTCTCAACGGCGCTAAAGATCTGTTGGAATCATTGTGATCCCTGTATTCAATGTCTCTCTTAACATCCTCAAAATCAGAAATCATATCACCTTTGGCTCTCATTTCATCAAGTCTTCTACGAGCTCTCTCGTCTGCAGAAGCGGTTAAAAAGATCTTGAGATCAGCACTCGGAAGTACAAATGTACCTATATCTCTTCCGTCAAGTATCACATTATACCCTTCGGCCATTTTACGCTGAAGTTCCACCATTCTGATCCTAACAGAAGAAAGTGCGCTGATATCAGAAGCACCCTTGGAAACATCCGGTGTGCGTATCAATGAAGAAACATCCTCTCCGTCAAGGAATATATTTCTGTCTATACTGTTAGTATCAGATCCCTTGAAATCAATGTTGATATCTTCCATCATCTTTTCAACAGAAACTGCATCAGAACAAGATATCCCGAGACGGATCGCTTTCAGTGCACAAGCTCTGTACATAGCTCCGGTATCTATGTATACAAGCGCTTTAAGTTCAGCTATTTTCCTGGCTATAGTACTTTTCCCTGCTCCGGCAGGGCCATCCACTGCTATGGAATACGGCATTACTATTACTCCTTTATGAATCAGACTACCCGGTGTCCCAGACCGATAGCGACCTCATTTAAATGGAGTAAGCCGATACCAAAATACACACTGACTCCAACATGATCACCATAACGCGCGATACCTATCTTACCACCTACATTAAGGCCGATAGCCTTCTGCATGATCTGAGAGACTGCTTCACGAGTCGCACCCGCAACGGCTCCTTCTTCAGCATGAGTTGGATTGATAACACCTTCACGTTTAGAGGCAACAACTGCTCTTTCAACGATTTTAGAAACAGAAGAAATAAACTCTCCGCCAAAATCAACAGCAACAGCCTTTATACCTTTGGACAAATAAATATCAGAAAGTTCCTTTTCTTCTTTTCTGTCATCCGAAAGAGACATTCTTATAGCAGCAGATGTTGTTATCTTGCTGTCAGGAACGATATTAGAGCTCATTTCTTGTATCTTCCTCCGAGTCGCCTTTATCATATACTCCGTAATCGTCCCATATTCGTTCAAGATTACTGAATGTTTCAGATATTCGTTCCTTATTTCTATTGCCTAGTTCAGCAAGCAGGACATTGATCAAACTTAATGGTGCAACTAAAGAGTCAACAAAAGAAGCCATATCGCTTGGTGCAAGAAGAGCACAGTCAGAGTTTAGTGCGATAGGATTATCAGGTTTATCTGTAATTGCAATTACATCAGCACCGCTGTCTCTGCAATATTGCATGGCTCTTATCGTACGTTTAGAATATCTCGGAAAACTAATGCCAAGAACAACATCACCATCTCTAACATTCATTACCTGTTCAAACATTTCGCTGACGCTGGTGGTATGCACCAGTCTTACATTATCAAACATCAGATTAAAGTAAAACCCCAGAAACGCTGCCAGCGGAGCCGAACTGCGTACTCCCAGTATAAATATCCTCTGAGCTGACATTATAAGGTCACAAGCATTGTTAAATGAATCATAATCAAATTCCTGTAATGTGTTTTCAAGTTTGGATATATCTGATTTAATAACAGATTTCACTATATTTACAGACATACCCGAATAAACTGAAGTATTCAGTCTCTCAACCGATGTCAGCTTCACCTTCAGATCTTCTCTCAGTCTTTTCTGAAATTCAGGAAATCCTTCAAACCCCAGTTCAGACGCAAATCTCACGACAGTCGATTCACTTACGTTAGTTTCCGTCGCTATCTTAGCCGCAGTATAATGAGCAGCCTTTTCATAATTCAAATTAATATAGCGGGCTATGGCTTTCTGGCCCTTACTCATTTTAGGTAGCGAAGTTTCGATTATCCCGAAAATATCTATTTTACGAGCGCTCATTCAACTCTCCTGTCAGACAGGTTGTATTGCTTTTCCGACATTGCCGTCAGTATCATCAGCAAGATGCTTCTGTGCCCGTCTCCATTTGAAAAACTTTTCTGCTACCTGAGGAAACATTGCCCAAGTCAAGACATCCTCTTCCTGTTCATAATATTCTGCTACAGCAATACGGTTCTTGTCAAGTTCAGGTTCGATCTTATCTGCCGGTCTGTAAGTGATCCTTGGTTCATCACCAAGAACCAAACTGTAAATATCTTCATTTATCGGTGCCGGTGGCATTCCGTATTCACCCTTAAGTAATCCTTTGGCTTCTTTAGTTACCATTTTATACCTTTCACCGGTTATGATATTCATAACCGCCTGAGTACCAACTATCTGACTTGATGGTGTAACTAAAGGAGGATACCCGAAATCTTTTCTTACTCGCGGAACTTCCTCAAGAACTTCTTGTAAATGATCGATCTTTCCTGCTTGTTTCAACTGAGAAACAAGATTAGAGAGCATTCCGCCCGGAACCTGATAACGAAGAGCATTAACATCAACACTAAGCATTTTAGGATCTAATAGTCCATTTTTCAGCCATTTCTCTCTTATTGTACTGAAATATGCAGCTATTTCTGAAAGAACATCAAGAGAAAGACCTGTATCATACTCAGTGCCCTCCAGAGTAGCTACTATAGGCTCTGTGGGTGGTTGTGATGTTCCCATGGCAAAAGGACTGATTGCAGTATCTATGATATCACAACCTGCCTCTATAGATTTCAGATACGTCATCGATCCAACACCACTTGTGTAATGAGTATGCATTTCAACAGGTATTTTCAGTGTAGATTTCATCGCTGTAACAAGTTCAAAAGCTTCCATAGGCAGAAGAAGTCCGGCCATATCCTTTATACAAACAGAGTGAGCACCCATATCTTCAAGGCGTTTGGCATCCTCAACAAATTTCTGTGCAGTGTGTACAGGGCTTGTTGTATAAGCAATACAACCCTGAGCATGTCCGCCCTCACTTATAGTAGCTTTCATCGCCTTTTCAATATTACGGAAATCATTTAAAGCATCGAATATCCTGACGATATCTATTCCGTTTGAAATAGACTTCTTAACAAAATACTCAACCACATCATCTGCATAATGTTTATAACCAAGCAAATTCTGTCCTCGAAGAAGCATCTGGAGCTTAGTATTGGGACATGCGCTTCGGATTTTTCTCAATCTTTCCCATGGGTCCTCATTCAAAAACCTGACGCATGAGTCAAATGTTGCACCTCCCCAGCATTCCAAAGCATTATACCCAACAGAATCCATAAGATTTAGCATAGGTACCATTTCATCTATTGTCATTCTTGTAGCAGCGAGGGATTGATGAGCATCTCTCAGAACTGTTTCAGTTATTTTGATTTTAGCCATCTTGTCCTCCGATCAGTTCAATGACACAAGCAGATCACCGGCGTTTACTGATGAACCTTTAGACACTGACATACCTGCAACCGTACCATCATCCGGTGAAACTATATCATTTTCCATCTTCATGGCTTCAAGCACACACAAAACATCACCTTTAGAAACTTTCTGTCCTAGGCTTACATTCACCTTAAGAATAGTTCCCGGCATCGGTGATGTAACTTTGACTGAACCTTCCGAAGCACTCATATCAGTCGGCTTTACAGGATCAGCAGTTCTGACAGGAGCTGGTGATGATGAGCTCTGCGGTTCAGCTGCTACTGGGCGATCCACAGACATTGAGGCAAGTTTACTATCAACTGCAGGTGCCGGAGTTTTCAAATGTTGATCAGTCTCTTCGACTTCAACTTCATACTTCTTACCATTTACCGTGATGTTATATTTCTTCATAATTTTCTCTTAACCTCTCTCTCTATTGCCTGATAGTTCTTATATGATTTGAAGAGCGCTTGCTATGCGCGGTCTTGTAGACGACGGGTATATGATCTCATCGACATATCCATATGAAGCAGCTACCTGAGGTGCAGCTATCTCCTCTGAATATTTATCAGTAAAATCCTTCCTGGACATGATCACATCATCCGCCGCTGCGATCTCATTTTTATAAAGTATATTGGCAGCAGTATCAGCGTTAACAACAGATATCTGAGCAGTCGGCCATGCATATACATGATCAAATCCTGCATTTTTACCGGAAAGAGTTAGAAATGCAGTACCTATAGCTTTGCCTGTTATAACTGCTATCTTAACAGATGAGTAACTGTCGATCGATTTATACAAGTCTGCAGCTTTCTTAAGAATATCTGAATACTCATATTTTAACCCAATAGAAAATCCCTCACAGTCAACAAAGCTGATCAAAGGAAGTTCTAACAAATCACAAGTCTTAACAAATTCGGTGAGTTTCCCTGCGTCATTCGGCTCCATTCTCTGAAAACGATTTGCTATTACCGCAACAGGCAAACCATCGATCCGTGCTAAAGCGGTTATGACTCCGCTCTGATAACCTGCCGAAACCTCAAGAAAACTCCCGCTATCGAATACCAGTTCAACTACCCTATCGATACTGTATCCGTCTGAAATTGCAGATGCAATATCATCAAGTTCTGATTCTGTTCTGTTCGGATCATCAGGAGGCACTTCAGAATCGAACAAATTAATATTATCCGGGAAATAAGATATCAGATTTCTTACTGCCAAAAGGCATTTTTCATCAGAATCATAAACAAAAGATGCAAATCCGGTCTTATTGCTATGAATCTTACCACCGCCTATATCCGCAGGGTCCATCGTTGTCCCATCGATTGCAGTTGTAACCATAGGTCCATTCATAAAAGCCATCCCACGCTCATTAGAGAAAAATCTGAAATGAGAAAGTCCGGCTGCAACAGCACTTCCTCCGGGGCATGGTCCAAGGATAACGGAAACGACAGGTATCAAGTCTGCAGCGTCTGAAAGAACAGATAACAACTCAGATAACCCTTCTAAAGCAAGGATACCCTCCTCTATGCGAGCTCCTCCTGTATCAAATAAAAGCAAAAGAGGAACTCCTGAAAGAACAGCTTTGTCCGCAGCTTCTCTGATTTTGAGAGAATGCATCTGCCCCATGGAGCCTCCGTATATATCAGGATCCTGCACAGCTATATACACCATCTGTCCTTCTATTTCCCCGTAACCGGTAACAACTCCATCTCCGTCTACAGGTGGTCTGTTGAACAATGCACTCAGCCCCCTTGGTCTAACCAGTGAATTTAATTCAACGAAACTCCCTTCGTCAAGAAGAAGACCGATCCTTTCATAACATTTCATGTTATGTCCTTGAGCAGCAGCTTCAGTTTTCTTTTCAGCATATTTTCTCATAGTTTCATGTGAGTTCATTACAAGCACTCCTTTGCACCATATTGCTCCATAATAATTATAATTGATAAAACGTTAATAGCAAAGAACATAATTGTAGCATTATAACTGGAATTAACATATTTTCAGAGCTATATTTATATTATATGTAAGCAGATTCTTATAATTCACATTAATTTTCACTCTTCACCAAAGAATGCTGCAGAAATTTCCATAACACTTTCATCAGATAGCTCTGCTTTTTCCTTCTCTTCATCTGAAAAATCTCTTTTCTTTGATTCCGGTGGCACGTCAACGCTTTCATCATAAGGTTTAACAGCGTCCACTAATTGTTCGATAGTTATCTGCCCTCCGGTTTTACCTGAAGTAGCGTCTGCTACCGATCCTTCTATATCCTGAAGGGTTTTATACATCAGCATGTCCATAGGCGGGAGATCACGAACAGAAGAAAATCCAAATTCTTTCAGAAAATTTTCAGTGGTTTCAAATAGCGCCGGTCTTCCCGGAGCATCAAGAGTGCCACATTCATGTATAAGTTCTTTTTCAATAAGCCTTGACAAAATACCGTCACTGTTAACACCTCTGACCGCCTCGATCTGAGAACGTGTTACCGGTTGGTTATATGCTACTATAGCAAGTGTCTCGTATGCAGCTTGTGTCATGGGTGGTCTGTTTCTTGGCGCAAAAAGTCGTTTTATCACTTCTCCGGCAGATGGCTTTGTTGCAAGCGAATATGAATCCTCGATCCTTCGGATCATAATGCCTCTTCTCGTATTTTTCAAGTACTCAGAAATCAGCTCCTCCATTATTATCCTTATCCTATCTGTTGAAAGCCCTGAGATATCCGCTAATTTATCAGCAGATACAGGATCTCCTGCGGCAAAAAGCACAGACTCAATTGCTGCGGGAATATCCACATCATCAAGTTGATCGAAAACCGTTTCATCTCTTTCTGTCATCTGTAATCTGTCTCCTCGCTTTTCTTTCTCGAAAACAATTTATCAAATAAGCTCTCCTCTTCTGCTACACTTTTCCCAATACGTTTAATTGAGATCACATCAAAAGGATCATTCTGTTCTACTTTGAAAAGATCTGTTTTAAGAAGCTCAAGAAGAGCAAGAAATCCAACTATCCGTTCAGCCCTTGATGTAGATACAGAAGGAAATATCTCATTAAAGAAAACCTTAGCTCTTCCTGTGAGTTTATCCCATATTACTCTCATTTTGTCTTTTATGGAAATTTTCTCTCTTTTAAGTAAACCGGCGATCCTCGATGAAACATCATAAAACCTGACCCTGTTGCGCTCAGAGAGTTCTCTGGCAGCTTCCATAAACAAGCTTCGATCATATACCTCGCGGTTATACGCGATCGATATCCCTAACGCAGACAATGGCTCAGGAAGTTTGAAAACGCAATCACCGTATTCATTGTGCTTTGTTTTAAGATCATCAGCAAGACTCTTACATCTTCTATATTCTAGTATTTTTAACACAAGTTCTTCACGCGGATCAATAACATCATCCTGCCCCATCTGTTTCGAAGGAAGGAGCATCCGGGATTTTATGATCAGCAAAGTTGAAGCCATCAAAAGGAACTCACTTGCTATCTCAAGGTCAAGTTTTGTCATAGATTCGATCAATTCAATATACTGATCGGTTATCTCTGCGATAGGTATGTCATATATGTTAACCTTATTTTTCTCAATCAAAAAACATAATAGATCCAGCGGTCCGTCAAAACCACCTGCATGGATCTCCGGTAAAGCTTGAGACTTTACATCATAATTCATCATCCAGTCCGATCCCTATTGCTCTGCGAATCTCTTTCATGGTTTTCTCTGCGTTGATCAAAGCTTTGGCTGAGCCTTCTGATATGATAGCGGTAAGTTTCTCTGTATCACTTAACAATTCTGTTCTTCTCTCGTGTATAGGTCCGTGGAAATCCGCAAGTTTCCGCGCAAGCTTTCTTTTACACTGAACACAGCCGATCCGACCTTCTCTGCACATAGAACCGATCTCTTCTACTTCATCAGAACTGAATATTTTATGAAAAGAATAAACAGTACAAATTTCCGGATGCCCCGGGTCAGTTTTCCGTATTCTTGCTGGATCCGTTATCATACTCATTACTTTAGCATCAACTTCTTGAGGAGTGTCAGAAAATGCAATAGTATTGCCATAGCTCTTAGACATTTTACGTCCATCTGTACCCGGCAGAACTTTAGCTTTTGTCAATAAAGGAGCGGGTTCCGGAAACACATCAGTATGATATAGATGATTTACTCTTCGTGCGATCTCTCTTGTCATTTCCAGGTGTGGAACCTGATCCTCACCTACAGGAACATAATCAGCCTTATAAATCAGAATATCCGATGACATAAGGCAAGGATATCCAAGAAACCCGTAAGTCATTATATCTTTGTCAGTCATATTTGCGATCTGATCTTTATATGTAGGACATCTTTCCAGCCAGGCAAGTGGAGTTATCATAGAAAGAAGCAAATGCATTTCAGCGTGAATTTTCACATCTGACTGAAGAAAAATCACAGAT
>Ga0265294_10001960_pt1 | contig 27219 bp, 27 predicted proteins | sample MunlanPumphouse3_FD_192504 | JGI IMG/M metagenome (GOLD analysis project Ga0265294, IMG submission 192504) | Groundwater microbial communities from a municipal landfill in Southern Ontario, Canada - Pumphouse #3 | ecosystem: Environmental > Aquatic > Deep subsurface > Groundwater | place...
GGGGTAACCCCCCTACCGGAACCTCTCTTTGTGTACAAGCATAGATTAAATGTTTCTCTGAACCTTGGGGGTATTTTTCTTTAAGAGCTTGTACCCGAATATTTTGCTCCGAAGCAACGGCCTTTTTCATAAGAGCAATCGCATCCGGTTTGTTCTCCTCTATAGCAATAATACCCTGATTACAACCGGTAGACTTGAGAATATAGCGTAAACCGGCGATAATCCGATCGGCTTTTTCCAGCATCACCCGATGATCCGCAGTGATATAGGGTTCACATTCGACCCCGTTTAAAATAATATAATCAGCTTTTTTACCTTCAACCGGTGCATATTTAACATGGGCAGGAAATGTTGCTCCCCCCATACCAACTATTCCGGCTTCAAAGATAATGTTTCTGATTTCCTCAGCACTTAATTCTTCAGGATGAAGATTAGGTTTAACCGTATCAGCCCACTCCTCCTTCCCATCATTCTCAAGCACAAGGCAATCTCCAAAATTTCCGCCGGGGTGCTGCCTTTTTTCGATCGCAACTACCCGACCGCTAACACTGGCATAAATTGGCGAAGTAACAAAACCTTTCCCCGCTGCAATCTTTTGTCCTTTCTTGACCTCAGCGCCTACTTCAACCAGAGGAGTACAGGGTGCACCGATGTGTTGAGAAAGAGGTAAATAAACTTTCTCCGGAATATTCGCAGGAATAATCGCTAACCCTTGCGTACCCTCTTTATAGCCGGGTAGATGAATCCCCCCCTTAAAGGTACTAATACTCATTCTCTTCACTCCTAAAAAGTAATAATTTAAAAATATAGTCTTTCCATTTGTATTATAATAATTGTTGTTCAATTTTGAATCATAATATCATTTTACACTAAAAATTTACTTATTAAAGCTCTAATTGAAAATTCTTTCTGCTATTTCCTTAAAGACGGGAGCAGCTGAACCTCCACCACTTAACCCTTGAGAACCATTTTTTTGCTCTTCTACCATCACTACAATGGCAAAAAGAGGATTATCCAACGGCGTTATACCGGCATACCAACCAATAACCTTACCTTTTTCATTCACTTGTGCTGTCCCAGTTTTTCCTGCAGTACCTTTACCCTCCAGCCAAGCATTTTGTCCCGTTCCTTGATAAGTTGCTTCAGCTAAAGCTTCCATTAAAAAAGCACACGTTTCAGGCTTTAAAACCTGTTCCGGTGTTTTTGCCGGAAAATCCTGGATCACATCTCCCTGATAATTACGAACTTCTGACACAATCCGCCAAGGACTGTAGCGACCACCACGTCCTATTGTCGCATATAAGTTAGCGATTTGTAAAGGGCTAACCAGAACGCCCTGCTGCCCAATCGAAGCGTTACCCAGCATAGCCGGAGGCGATAAACTATTCAGTCTAACCGTAAATCCAAGTTTCTCTGCATAATGAATAAACTTCTCATTTCCAAGTCTTAGGCCTAACTGAATAAAAGTCGAATTACACGACTTTACAATCGCTTCTCGTAAATCTATTTCACCATGTTCACGTAAACATTTAATCTCTGTCTGATCAAGAAAAATAGAAGTACCTAAACAGGTGAATTTCTCTTGTGGCAAAATTAGATTTTCTTCCAGCACTCCTGCGGCAACAACCATTTTAAAAACAGAGCCGGGGTAAAAAGCAACTCTATTTGTTCGATCGATCAGTTCATCTACTCCGCTAAGGTATCGCTCTACATTATTCTGATCGAATTCCGGTCTGCTGGCTAAAGCTAAAACATCACCGCTAGAAATATCCATTACAATTACGGCACCGCGTACAATTTCTCGGTCAACAACTTCTTCCACAATTTCCTGATAATGTCTATCTAAAGTCAAGACCAAATGATTTCGCCATGAATCGACTTCTTCATTTCTTAATTTATATCCTAAACCTTCTAGCAGTTTGCCATTAGCATCAGCAAAACCGATTATCTTTTTTTCAGACCGCGAACCTTTTAAGATCTCCTCATATTTTCCTTCTAAGCCAGCTACTCCAATTTTATCGGTAAGACGATAGGCCTGCTCTAAAATACTATTCGTATCCACTGTTTTTTTCGCTTGCACCAACTCCTGCCAAACTTCTGTATTGATACTGTTTACATACCCCACTAAATGTTTAGCTAAGGAATTAGGTCCATATCTGGTTTTTACCGGGATTACCATCACTCCTGGAATTATATTTTCTTGATATTTTTTTACTTCTTCAGTTGATAAATTTACCTTTAAAATTAAAGGGGATTTATTCCCATAATTCTCCTGACTTCTCCGGATTTTGAGATTACTTTCTTTTGCTGGTATTCCTAATATTTCTTCCAATTTTCGACTGGTTTCTGTTAGGTTTTTAATACCCCCCGGAAATACTACCAATGTTGGCCTAATACCACTATCTGTTAGCGATAATAAATTTCTATCTAAGATTTCACCACGATAGTATTGCTCAGCAGAAAGATACTGGCTACGAAAGTTTAAGGCTTTTTCTGCTAAATCTTGCCCGGAATAGGCTCCGTTAATAACCTGTAAAAATAATACTCGTGTAGCAACTAAGAAAAGCAATGCGGTAAAAGTAAACATGATCAAAATAATTCTCTGACGCATAATAAATCCCCCCGACCTTATCCTTACCGGGGGGATTTCATTTTAATCACCAAAGTAGCTAATAACCTATCTTTTAATTAACTGTTACGATAATCTCTTTCGCATTATCCCAATCAAAACCACCGTTCGGCACAATGGTAATATGTACTAATCCAGCCTTTTGGGCAGTGTAAACTTTTTCCGCCGTATAATCAAGAATATCGACAAAGGATGGATCGTCTCCACCTTGCATTATTCTTTCTGTCAAATCTAATTCATCATCACGAATAAGTAATAAACGCTGTCCCACGTTTAAGGTTACTTCTTCTTTACTTACAATCATAGGTCCTTTTTTACTCATCGCATAATGAACAACTACATCATTTTTATTAACTTCCGGTATTTTATAAATCTGTTTTCCCATAAATTCTTGACCATTCCATTTATATTCTTTGGAAATACCCATCGCACTAATAATAATACGATCTAATTCAACCTCAATTTCTGCTTGAGGAAGATCCTGTAAATTAAAATAATTTTTCACTGCTTTCTCTTGCGGGTCAAAACCGAGAATGTTTACGGAAAAAGAATTGTGATCTACAGCATAAAAATTATAACTCACTACAATCTGGCTAAGCTTATTATTAATAAGTTGCGTCGGCTTTATTGCTATCACATTATCAAATCCTAATTGATAATCATAATTATCAAAAGTTTTCATATAAAGTTTCTTAAAACCCTGCTCTTCCGCTTCTAAGATGATTACTCCTATCTTTTCATCCTGATCGCGATAGCCAAAAATAAATTCTGGCTCCTTGTCTCCCGTTAAATCTATTGCCAGCCAATCATGTTTCTGCTCAGTAAGACTAGTAATTTTCAGTAACTTTATATCTTTCGGTAGAATTTTTCCGGCCATGGAAAGAACATCTGATTCCGAATTACTAATATGCACTTGCTTTATGACTGCGGGAGCCTTCATTGTTTCCACCGGATCCACAACGTCACAAGCTATCAGAGAACACATTAAAAGAAGACAAATAACTGCCAGTAAGCTTGCTAACACTTTTCGCATTGTTAACACTCCTTTATCTATCTTGATTATTCATTTCCCTAACTTCTTCAATTGCCATGCTTATTTTGGAGGAAAAGAAAAAACTAAAAAAAGAGACAACACCTAATAAAATCAAACCAAAAATAAGTATCCTAAGTACAAGATTAATAATCTCTTGATAAGTCTGATCTAAAGAAGTAGTAAAACACATTGCTCCCACAATCATCCCATTACTGGTTAAAGGTACCGTACAGGCATAAATCCTTTCCCCAGTATTTATTTGACGTCCTTTAAATTCACCCTTTTTCCCGGAAAGGGCTGTCCTAATAATCTCATCAGATGCTACGGTTTTTTCTTCCGCAATACCTAAGGAATCGGCAATAATATTTCCATTTTTATCTGTTATTTGTAATTGAAATGTTCTTTCCGCAAAAAGATCAATTATTTGTTGAGAATTATTATAAATATCACCATAATCTAAAAAATTATTGTAAAAACTACCTACAAGTTCTGCTTTGTTTTTTAAGGTATTACTTACACTATTTAAGTAATAATGATGAATACTTACTATTGAAGCGAATTCGAAAAATGTTACAGTAATAAAAATTATTAGTAAATATGTACACATCAATTTTTTCCGAATTCCAGCCAACATCTTCTGTACACCTCCAGCGATATTAAACACCTATTTTAGAAAAAAATAGTTTGTAATTTTTTCATATCTTTACAATATCATAAAACTGTGTTAATATAAATAGCACGTGTTAAAGAGTTTCAAAGAAAAACCGTTTTGACCTTTTATTTATTAATGATTGGTCAAAAGGTATTCAAATTTGACTTTTTGATCAGTCTATAGTTAAAAGGAGGTTTTAAAATGCAAGGTAAAGTTAAATGGTTTAATGCCGAAAAAGGATTTGGTTTCATCGAATCTGAAGAAGGCGGCGACGTATTTGTTCATTTTTCTGCCATTCAAGGTGATGGATTCAAAACTCTTGACGAAGGCGAATCCGTTACTTTTGACGTTGTGCAAGGTAATCGTGGTCCCCAAGCAGAAAACGTTACTCGTAATTAATTAAACAAACTATAAACAACGTAAAATCTGTAAACAAAGAGAGTGTCTGAAGGATAAATCCTCGACACTCTCTTTTATTCTTTTTAACCTTTTTAGTCAAGCTTTCATATATTTATTATATATTCCACTTAAGGAAATGATGAGATGACCATATTACATCAAAAAAACAGCTTTTTATGTTTGAATAATCTAATTCGTATGCTCTGGGAACAGCACTCCGCCTGGACAAGAATGACAATTATCAGTATTGCCGAAGGTTTAGCCGATGAGCAGGCTACAACCCAGCGGCTTCTGCGAAACCCCGGTGATATTTCAGCTATCTTTAGTTGCTATTATGGAAAACAAATTGCCGAATGTCTGAAAAATTTATTGACAGATCATCTTGTTTTAGCAGCAGAACTAGTTAAAGCCGTCAAAGCGGGTGATACTGCTGCAGCAGCTGAAATTGAAAAGAGATGGTATGCCAATGGTGAGCAAATCGCTACATTTCTCTCCCGTATCAATCCTTATTGGACAAGAGAAACAATGCTTAATATGTGGAGGATACACTTAGACCAAGTTAAAGCTCAAGCTGTGGCCAGACTTAACCATGATTACACACGCGATATTTTTTATTATGATCAAGGTGAATTACATCTTTTAGAAATGGCTGATCAATTAACACAAGGTATTGTCAGACAGTTTCCAATGTGTTTCAGAAGTTAATTGAAAGACATAAGTCACACTTTTGCGGTACATGCAATATTATAATTACACAAGCTTTTTAATACGATTTAAAAGAAAGGAAGATTAGCATGACCGATCTAAGCAGTACAAAAGAGGCCTATGTTGAGGATGCAGATTTCACTATCATCGCAAACTTACTCTCAAATTTAATAAAATCCCTTCTTTTTGATAGTAATAATACATTATGTATTCGGTTTGACGACCCATTTTGCCCTAAACTCATTAAACTTGATATTACAGATTCTACCGTAATCATCAAACAAAAAAATGCAGTAGCTCTGAAAAAATCTGAAGAAAAAAGATGCGATTAATTTATTTATCAAAAGCAGTAACGAATTAGGAAATAAGCTCATATGATAAAGTGTGGTCAAGCCCAAAAAAATCGAAAGGAGAACTTCAAATGGCAAAAATGAAAGATTTACTGAATATCCCCCCAGTTCTGACACCTGATGTAATTAAAGCTATCGCCGAAAACGCAGATGCGCTCCAGGCAATTCAACAAATTATTAGTTCGGGTGATGAAGCAATGGCTTTAAAGAATGGTTGCGGTGGTAACAATTCTAGTGACAACGACGATTGTTGTTGCCCGAAATTCTTAAAATTTAAAATTATTGCTTCCACAGTAATTATCATTAATGATAATGCTGAATGTGAAGAGGACGACTAGCACAAAAAAATAAATAAAGATCTAAAGATATGAAGATCCCTAAGTGCCCCGAAGTTCATACTTCGGGGCACTCCCTTTTACTTTGTTAGCATAAATCTGCCTTTTGCTTCTGCTGCCAATTCCCCGTCCTCCAGGATAGCTCTTGCCTCTATATCTATTATCGGTCCCTTTTTTTTAACAATCCAAGCTTCGAACTTAACCGGCCTTAACACAGGAATTTTTTTGCGGAAACGCACCTCTAAACGACTGGTAAAACCGATTTTCCCTAATGCCGCAATACACTGGGACATAGTGTCATCAAAGACAGTGCTGATTATCCCGCCATGAAGTACTCCGGGATAGCCTTGGTAGATTTCCGGTGCTCTAAAGATAGTACTAATAATCTCGCCTTCCTGCATGAATTTTAACTTCAAGCCTGCGGGGTTCTGATCCCCGCAAGCAAAACATTTGTGGTCATAATTAAACTGCATTTGTCAAACCGCCCTCCTCACTAAATCCCAAGGTCTAACCGGTCTGTCCACTCTAAAACGGACAATCTGTTGAGGATGGGGAGCTACATCAATTACTCCTCCTGCTTCATCCTCCATTCCCTTCACTTGTTGGATAAATAAATCGGTTTGTGGTCCAATTATTTCTACTCGATCCCCAACTTTAAAATTATTGCGTTGTTCAACCGTAGCTATTTTCAATTCAGGATCATAAGCAAGGACAAGCCCTACAAAATCATAATCACGTATATACGCAGAAGTTTGAAAATTATGAGCTTCCAGCTTTGGTTTTCCCCAAAGGAAGCCCGTCGTATAATCGCGATGGCTTACCTTTAAAATCTCCTCATACCATGAATCATCAAAAACATAACCCTTTGGGTCAGCATAATAGGCATCGAGGGCTTTCCTGTATGCGTGTACGACAGTGGCTACATAATGAATACTCTTCATTCTTCCCTCTATTTTTAAACTATTTATCCCGGCAGCAATTAACTCTGGTAAATGTCTGATCAGACATAAATCCTGCGAATTAAAGATATAGGAACCACGCTCATCTTCAAAAATTGGATACTGTTTATCCGGGCGTTTTTCCTCGACTAAGGCATAATTCCAACGACAAGGCTGTGCACATTCTCCCAAGTTGGCGTCTCGTCCCGTCAGATAATTACTTAAAAGACATCTTCCAGAATAAGAAATGCACATCGCACCATGTACAAAGATTTCTAACTCCAGCTTTACTTTTTCTCGAATTTCTCTGATCTCCTCTAAGGCTAGTTCTCTCGCTAAAACTAATCTATGTACACCATGATCCTCCCAAAACTGGCAACTGGACCAATTCGTCGTGTTTGCTTGTGTACTAAGATGTAATTCTAAATTGGTGTTTATTTCCCGGGAAATTCGCCAGATGCCTGGGTCTGAAAAAATGATGCCATCTACATTCAGACGCTCTAGTTGCCGCAAATACTGCGGTAAATTAACCAGATCCTGATTATGAGCAAAAATGTTCACCGTTACATAGACCTTAGCTTGATGTTGATGGGCAAATTCGACGCCCTCTTTAATTTCTTCTAGCGTAAAGTTTCCGGCAGAAGCCCGCAACCCATACTCTTTACCACCTAAATAGACGGCATTAGCACCATAGATAACAGCTATTTTTAATTTTTCGAGATTACCTGCAGGAGCTAACAGTTCAACCTTTTTGCTCATTGCTTTTCCCATCCTTGCTTCTCCCACTCTTTTGAAACCATCTGCTTGTTTTTAACAATATTTTCATTTTTTCTTACACTTACAGAAACGCCATCTCCCAATGGTAATACTGTCGTTACTAATTCCGGATGGTTCTTCAACATCTCTAATAACTTTCGCATTCGACAAACCATGGTCTTTTTGCGACGTTCTGGCCAGTACAGATCGATTACCCAGCCATTTAACAAAACATTATCAAATACTAACACTCCGCCGGGTTCGAGCAAGGGCCAGATTTTTTGAAAAAACTCCGGATACTGTCCTTTCGCTGCATCCAGAAACACAAAATCGAAAGTACCGTCTAATTGGGAAATAACCTCACGGGCATCACCTAAAAGAGGTGTTATCATTGAGCTTACTTGAGCCTCATTAAAATAATAACACGCCCTCTCATACCGCTTAGGATCTATTTCCACTGTGGTAATATGTCTTCTCGTCTGAACAGGGGCTAGAGCCATCCACAAGGAAGAATACCCTATCCCCGTACCTATCTCTAAGATTCTCTCTGCCTTCTTTATCCCCAATAATACCTGCAAAAGTTGTCCTGTTTCCGGCTCGATCAGCGGTACATAATCACGCCTACATTCCTTTTCTATTTTCGTAAAAAGAGGAGGCTTTTCAGGTATTAACTCCCTCATAAACCTTGTAATGTTTTCCGGAATAAAAGTTTCCCACATAATAACACCAATACCTTCTATCCTAATATCCGAGTTCCCGTTTATTTCTGTTATGTTCGTCAAAGGTTCTGGCAAACACCTGCTCACCACTATTATCTTTCTTGGCTACAAAAAAATAGTAATCCGTATCAGCCGGCTCTAAAACAGCCCGCAAAGAAGCCTCTCCAGGACATCCGATTGGTCCGGGAGGCAACCCATTAATTCGATAGGTATTATAAGGGGATTCTATTTCCGTATCTATATATAATAGTCTTTTCTTTTTCTCTCCTAAGGCATACTGTACAGTTGCACAAGATTCTAAGCGCTGCCTAATTTGCAGACGATTAAGAAATACAGAAGCAACAAGTGGTTTCTCCTTGTCCAAAAAACATTCACCTTCAACAATAGAGGCTAATGTCACCACCTCATGTGTCGTTAATCCCGAATTATTGGGAGGAAATCTTTTCGACACAGTTTCAAATTGTTTCAGCATCACTAGAATAACATCTTCTATTGGCATTCCAATCGGTATTTTATATGTATCCGGGAAAAGATACCCCTCTAATCTATTTTCGGTTTGAGGCAAATCTTTTAAAAAGGAAAAATTAAACTCTCCCTCTTTCACAACTGCCCAAAATTCCTTTTCTGTCGTGATCTCCTTTTTCACTAAAACATCGGCAATTTGCTTTAAAGTGTACCCTTCAGGAATTGTAAATTTGATTGTCGCTACCTTACCTTCTACAAGTTTAGCTGATATTTCCTGAAGACTCATGGCTGAATTTAAAAGATAATGACCAGCTTTTAATTTATTAATATTTCCGGTTAATCTATTATACAAAACAAAAACTTGCGCGTTTTTGATCAAGCCCTCTTTTTCTAAACTTTGGGCAATTTGCCTAGTTGTTGCACCCTGATTGACCACTAATAACCGATCCAGCGTATCATTAAGATCAACCGGTTCTATTTGACGATAAAAATTCATGACCAAAACTAAAGTAAGCATTATCAGCAAAACAACTAATTTAGAAACCTTTTGAATCCTTCTCGTGTTTTTCTGTAAAGGCGGATTCATTTTCTTATCTCCTTCTTTCTGACTCAAAATAATTATCCTCCACACACTATTCTACAATAAACATTTTAATTATACTATAAAACTTCAGAAATAGACATGGATTGCGGATCAGTTGAACTCCTAATCACCTTGTCAACTGGTGGATAAATATCTTTGGAAATAATTTCGGTTTTGAGTAACTCCCCATTAAGATCATAAATATGTCGTTCTACCCTTACTACACGCCCAGGGACCCCTTCCCTTTCCAAAACAAAATTATCACCTGAGAGGAAAGGATCTTCTTGATAAATGATTGATGGTTCGATTTCACGTTCTAAGAATGTTTTTAGAATAACCTTTTTCTTCTGCTCAGGTTGACCGAATATTTTACAAATAACCTTTCCTTGAGAAACTGTAACCTTAATTAATAAATAACATCCCGTGTTATTTCTGAATCTGAAATCTCTACTACCATAAACAACAGTTGCATCTAATCCTGGCTGAACATAGTTAATAATCATAGAATGCGGATATCTTTCCACAACTTCTAAATTTGCTAACAAAACCGCATTATATACTGTGGAAGAAACTTGACAGATTCCCCCTCCTATTCCCAAGATATAATGATAATTCTGGATTATCTCAGCCTCATCATAGCCCCTTTCTTTTGTCCTCGGACCTACCAGTTCGTTAAAGGAAAAAACTTCGTCAGGAGCAAGAAGAACTAAACTTAATTCCTGAACAGCCAGTTTAATATTCTTTGTCCTGTTCACATTCGCAGAATTAAACCAGGTAGAAAAACTACTCAAACGAGTAGATATTCCATAGCTTTCTAAATCTTGACGTATCTGCAGTGGTTGTATTTTTTCTAAAGATAAATATAAATTAAGCTCATCCTCAAGGTTCATCAAAAGTTTTTGTTGTAGTGTCTGTATTGCTGTATCAAGCGCTATTCTTTCTCCAATTTTTTCGGCATGAATCAGAACCTCTTCCTCTGCTGTGATTTCAAATCGGGCATCTTGCGAAGGAATATACCAAGGTTTACCTACTTCTTCAAGGATATTTTTCGCTGTTTCTGGCGTTATGGTTAAATATAAAGGAAGATTGACCCCTTTCCTTTTTAAAAACCATCTCACCCTCAATTTTTCCCACCAGGTACCACTCCTGCCTTGGGCAAACGCTTCTTGCCAGATCCTGCTTTTATCAACTTCGACCCCCATCTCCCTAAAGGATACTTTCTGCTTAGTCTTACCATCTGGTAGATGTAAAATAATTTTGCAGCTACCAATCTTCTCCTTTTCAGCTGTGAGGAGATGATAAACTTCATTAATAGTTTTTCCACCTAATTCTATCCCCTGAACTGATACCCCAGGATAAATCATCTGTCCATTACTACTAATTACCGGCGAATAGGAAAAACCGGCACAAAGCAAACAGATTAATAAAATATTATAACGTATCAGAGGCATTAAATTCACCTAATTTTACTATATCTATGTCTAAACCTTTTCCTAGTAAACACTTATTTATGCTCCAATACGCTAAACTTGTATAAAAAAGAGAAAAGTCCTTTGCCCTATCAGCAAGGTCTTTTCTCTAAAATTTATGAAAAAAATTATTAATTTTTAAATTCCTTATTCTTGCTCTTCTTCATCTTCTTCGTCTTCTTCATCTTCACTCTCTATTAATTTCTGCCACTCAGCCACAACTTTTTCCCATTCTTGATCATCTTCAATATCTGATAAAATATCTTCACCTTTTTCATCTACGCCTATCTTCAAAATAACAGCTTCTGTTTCTCCATCATTATCTTCATTTTCTAATTCTTCTGCAGGGGCTAAAACAGCATAACGCTCACCATCAACCTCTAAAACATCAATAAATGCAAATTCATGTTCTTGCCCTTCTTCATCCAATAAAACAACTTTTTCATCTTCATTAATCATTTTCCCACCTCTTTCCTTGTTTTCTAAGGTTATTTTAACCTTGTAATAAAACCTTGTCAACTTTATCCAAAAGTAAAATATTTTTTAGCTATTTTTATCTAAATAGCCCTGTAAAATCATTACTGCCGCTAGTTTATCCACAGAATCTTTTCTTTTCTTACGGGATACATCAGCTTCCAGGAGAGTGCGCTGTGCTGCTACCGTAGTAAGTCTTTCATCCCAATAAATAACCTCACACGGACAATCATTTATTAACAAATCAACAAATTTTTTAACCCTTTCTGCTTGCGGTCCTAAAGTACCGTTCATATTTTTAGGCAGCCCTACCACCAGCTTGGCAATCTTCATTTGTTCGATCAGATCCCTTAACTGACGTAAATCCTTTTGAAGCGCGGTTCTCTGTAAAGTACTTAAACCTTGAGCCGTAATGCCTAATTCATCACTTACCGCAAGTCCGATCCTTTTCTCACCAATATCCATCCCTAAAATGCGCATTGAAAATCTATAGTCTCCCTAGGTAGCTGCGAACCAATTCTTCCAAAAGCTCATCACGATCCAATTTCCTAATCAAGGAACGTGCATTTTTGTAGCTGGTGATATAAGCAGGATCCCCAGAAAGTAAATACCCCACAATCTGGTTAATCGGGTTATACCCCTTTTCCTGCAGAGCATCATAAACACTATGGAGAACATCACTTGCCGATACATCTTCTTCATTTTTTACCCGAAACATCATTGTTTGGTCAAATTTTTCACTGCTCATAATACTATCGCCCCCACAAAATCGGTCTTATAGCAACATTACACACACATATATATTATTTCGTTATAAAAAGCAGATATCCTTTTATTTTTTATTTCATAATCTGATTTTCTACAAGTTTTGCCGCTGCCGCCAAAGCTTCATCTAACTTATTTACTTCTTTGCCACCGGCTTGGGCCATCTCCGGTCTGCCCCCACCGCTACCACCGCTAAGCACAGCTACTTCTTTAATTAATTTCCCCGCATGAACACCTTTCGCTACTACATCTTTACTTGCAGTCACTACAAAATTAACCTTTTTATCTGCCGCTGCACCTAATACTACTACACCTGAGCCCAATTTTTCTTTAAACATGTCTGCCATATTCCGCAATGTTTCCATATCCCGCGCTTCAACTCGACTTACCAACAAGGAAACATCCTGTATTTTGGTTACACTATCTAAAATCTCCTTAACCTGAAGTTGGGCCAACTTACTTTCTAATTGGGCCAAAGCTTTTTCTTTCTGCTTTAATTCCTCCAAGATACTACGGACACGATTAGGCACTTCCTGTGCGGGTGTTTTCAGTAGAAAGGAAAGTTCCTCTAGGTTAGCTTCTTTTTCCGCCAAATACTGCCTAACCCCTTGACCAGTCACCGCTTCGATTCTCCTTAAACCTGATCCAACAGCGCTTTCACTAATAATTTTAAATAAACCAAGCTGGCTGGTATTTCTGACATGAGTTCCGCCACATAACTCTTTACTGAAATCTTCTATCTGAATAACACGGACAATCTGATCATATTTCTCGCCAAAAAGCGCCATTGCGCCCGTCCTTTTTGCTTCATCTAACGTCATTTCATTAGCCTTAACAGCCAGCGATTCAGCTATTTTTTTATTAACAAGATCCTCTATCTTTTGCAATTCTTCAGCTGTCAATGCCGTAAAATGAGTAAAATCAAAACGTAAGCGCGCTTCTTCTACATAAGAACCGGCTTGCTGCACATGGTCTCCCAATACTATTTGTAAAACCTTTTGCAGTAAATGAGTAGCGGTGTGATTTTGCGCCGTACTTCGGCGAGAACTCTGGTTTACAGATATCTTTACTTTTTCTCCTGAACTTACTACCCCAGAGACAAGGCCTTGATGTACAATCTTCCCATCAGGCATTTTCTTCGTATTTACCACAATTACTTTACCACTCTCGGCAACAACTTCTCCTATATCACCTACCTGTCCTCCGCCTTCAGGATAAAAAGGTGTCCTTGCCACAATTATGTAAACCTCGTCACCTTCCTCGGCCTCAGTAACTAATTCTCCCTCTTTGATGATCGGCCCTAGAGTTGTTTCCTCATCTAATGAATCGTACCCTGTGAATTTTGAAGAGGGTAAATTCCCCGCCAGATTTTGAACTGTCAGGGCTAAATCCCAGGCTCTAACCTCTTGACGTGCCGAGCGTGCCATTTTCCTTTGTTCTTCCATGGCACTGTTAAAGTCCTCTAAATCCACCTTCATTCCTGCCTCTTCGGCAATATCTTGGGTTAGATCAAGAGGAAAGCCATAGGTATCATAAAGACGAAATGCTTCCTTCCCGGGAATCACAGTAACCTTCTTTTCTTGTAGTCTCTGGACAATCTGCTGGGCTAAATGAATACCTTCATTCAACGTCACATGAAAACGTTCCTCTTCCCTGCCAATGACCTTGGCAATATAGGCAGCCTTTTCCTCTATCTCTGGATAAGCGCCCTTCATCAAATCGACTACCACTGAGACTAGCTTATAAATAAAGGGATCATTTATCCCTAATACCTTGCCGAAACGGATGGCTCTTCTCAAAATACGCCGTAAAACGTAGCCACGTCCTTCGTTACCCGGTTGTACTCCGTCATTAATTAAAAAAGTACCTGCCCGAACATGGTCTGCCACCACCCTAAAAGCAAAACCTCTTTGGTCTGGATAATATGTACGCTGACAGAGTTCTTCAATGGCTTTTAAAAGCGGTTGAATTAAATCAGTATCATAATTAGTTTCCACATCTTGTACTACTGAAGTGATCCTTTCCAAGCCCATCCCTGTATCAATACTAGGGCGCGGCAAGGGAGTCATTTTTCCCTCAGCATCCCTGTTATACTGCATAAAAACTAAATTCCAGATCTCTAAAAAACGATCACACTCACATTTCCCGATGGCGCAATCGGGACCGCAGGAATACTTTTCACCCCGGTCTATCAACACTTCACTACAAGGTCCGCAAGGACCTGTGTCTCCCATGGACCAAAAATTATCTTTCTCGCCTAAACGAATAATTCTCTCCGGGGGAAGATTGGTCAATTCCCACCATAAAGCATAAGCTTCATCATCATCCTGATAAATAGTGGCATAGAGCTTGTCTTCGGGTAAATGCATCTCCTTGGTTAAAAACTCCCAAGCATATGTAATAGCCTCTCTTTTAAAATAATCTCCAAAAGAGAAATTCCCTAACATTTCAAAAAAAGTATGGTGTCGGGCTGTTCGCCCAACTGTATCTAAATCATTATGTTTACCACCTGCACGCACACATTTCTGTGAACTTGTTGCCCTTACATACTGACGTTTTTCTAAACCCAAAAAAACATCCTTAAATTGATTCATCCCGGCATTAGTAAATAACAAGGTGGGATCCTGGTAAGGAACTAACGAAGAACTGGCTACACGAGTATGCCCTTTGCCTTCGAAATAAGCCAAAAATTTTTCCCGTATCTCATTTCCACTCAACATCTATATAACCTCCTCAATAACTCCCAAAAAAGAAACCCTCACCACCAACACTTCCGTGTAAGGATAAGAGCTAACAAGACAAGATAACGCCTTAATTATACGAAACCGTTACATCATTGTCAATTAGCGTTAAATATACCGTAAATATAACCGTTTAATTACGATTTTTAATACCGCCATGATAGGAACAGCAAACAATAACCCGGCAAATCCCCAAAGTTGACCCCCTGCCAAAAGGGCAAAAATTATCAATAAGGGATGTAATCCTACGGAACTTCCAATGATCCGTGGGGTAAGAATACTGCTCTCAAATTGATGAATCAAGATAATTAACCCTAATACATATAGAGTCAACCATTTGGATTTAAGTAGTGCCAAAAATAAAGCGGGAATAGCAGAAATTATCGCCCCAAAATACGGAATAATATTAGTTATTCCTACTAAAACCCCAATCAGAATATAGAAATCCATCCCAATTAGATACATCCCTACGGTGGTTAATAATCCTACCCAAAAAGCAACTAAGAGACTTCCTCTAATGAATTTACGTAAAACCTGATTAATTTCCTTGCCCACCTGAGCAACTCCCTCACGGTAACTCAGGGGAATAACCTTAAGGATATGCTCACCTAAGTGCTTATAATCCATTAAAAAATAAAAACTAATAATTGGAGCCAAAAGGAAATTAAAACTTTGGCTCAATAAGATGATTAAGCCTTGAATAAACCCCTGGATTATGCTCAAAGACATCTGTTCCAAGCGAATAATTGCTTCGTCAATTAATTGCCTGACCCCTTCCGGAAGAGGCACCCTACTGTAACCATCCTGCATTTGCCCCAGAGCTTCCTGGATTGACTGAATATAACTAGGTATCAGTTCTACTAATTGATTTAAATCTTTAAGTAAAAGAGGAATTGCATAAAAAATAAAGATAGTGATTAATCCTAGAAAGGCAATATAACTAATGATGATGGCTATACCGCGAGGAATTTGGCGATTTTCCATCATTTGCACAAGAGGCGCTAAGATATAAGCCAAAACAAAGCCCATTGTAAAGGGGATCAGTATGCTTCTAAGAAGATAAATCAGCCAAAAAAGCAGAAAAAGCCCCACTATGACCATTAAGGGACGCTGAATTCTGAAGAGATTATTGAACATCTTTCTACTCCATCTAATTATGGATCCTAAAATTCGACTAAGCTACCATCTTCTTCGACGAGATACCTTCTGGCCTTGTTACCCTGATATTGATATTCAACATAACAATCCCAGCAATAATATTGCTCCACTCCTACTTTTCCTACAGACCTGCTACCACAGATCGGACATTTCATTGGCTTCACCTCATTAATCTTCTTTGACAATCACTGAGTCTATGCCCCACGTTAAGATATCTGCAGTTGGCACAACCTTTCTTCCCAGAAAAACATCCTTTAAATAGCCGTCTGATACTTCATACCCCGCAATATTTCCCTCTTCTTCCTCTATTAATAAATCGGATACTTGCCCTAATATTTCTCCAGACGAGGTGAGAACCGTCCTCTCACTTAAACCTAAAGCTTCACTCCACTCAGTTGGGGAGTCGCTTAACTTAAGTAATTCCGATTTCACTAACACAGCATCTGCGCCCATTTTGCTAATAGCCTCAAAAGGAAGATAATAAGCCTGCTTCTCAAGGGTAACCAGATACAACCCTTGCACTCGAGCATAACTATCTGTCTTAAAATCTTGCACATATCCTAATAGCTGTCCGTTCAGTATATCAATAACCGGTAAGTTTCTAATTTCACGTCCCTTTTTCATATCAATATTATGTCCATAAATAGGTAAAGCATACTATCACATCATTGCCTATAGATCATCATTACTGCCTAATTACTTCATCAATAGTGCCACCGCCCAGAACCAGATCATCCTGATAATAGACTACAGCCTGTCCCGGAGTAATGGCCCGCTGAGTATCCGCGAAAATAACCTTTACCCGTCCGTCTGACTCCTCAGAAATAACTGCCTCAGCAGGTTGTGCACCATAACGGATTTTGGCTTGCACTTTGATGGGTTCTGTCAACCTTGGTATCGCAATAAAATTGTTTTCCTTAGCTCTCAGTTCTTTCTGAAATACCTCTTCTTCCCTGCCGATGACAACTGTATTTTTCTCCGGATTAAGAGCAACCACAAAGACCGGATAACCTAAGGCTAATCCTAATCCTTTCCGCTGACCGACCGTATAAAAAGAAATCCCTTTATGTTTACCGATTATTTCTCCTTTTATATTGACGAAATTACCTGGTTTAAGGCCTGGCATCTCAGGAACCACCCGTTCTCTCAGAAACCTTTTATAATTATCATCCGGGATAAAACATATTTCCTGACTCTCTGGTTTGTTCGCCACCTTTAAACCTAACTCCGCTGCTTTTTTCCTGATTTGCAGCTTGGTAAATTGACCTAAGGGAAAAAGCGTCCGAGCAAGCTGTGCTTGCGTTAAATTATATAAAACATAGGACTGATCCTTGTGCTTGTCCTCTGCCTGATATAACAAATATCTTTCTCTCTCTTCGTTATATGCTACCTTTACATAATGACCTGTGGCTAAATAATCAGCCTCCAACGCGATGGCTCTTTCTAAAAGCTGAGCAAACTTAATCTGCCGATTACAGGCAATACAAGGATTGGGTGTTCTTCCTTTTAAGTATTCTGCCGTAAAATAGTCAATAACCTCTTTCTGAAAAACCTCCGCGAAATTAACTACATAAAAAGGTATCTTCAGTTTCTCGGCTACCTGGCGTGCATCTTCTACTGTTTCTAAGGAGCAACACCCTCCCGGTACATTTTGCGCCTCTTCAGGCTGAAGCTGCATCGTTATGCCAATAACTTCATAGCCTGCTTCCTGTAAAAGGGCAGCGGCAACTGAGCTGTCAACACCTCCGCTCAACGCCACCACAACTCTCTTTTTTCTCTCGCTCACTACAAAACACTCCCTCGTTGCACTTGAGTGATCCTGGGCTACCTTGTACCAAATCCGGCAACAGTATGATAAATTTGGGAAACCTGTTCAATCACATAATTAATTTCTTCCTCAGTATTCTCGATTCCTAACGTCATCCTGATTGAACTTTTGGCTAATTCCGCAGGCATACCCATAGCTAACAGCACATGGGATGGTTCAACAGCCCCGGTACTACAAGCTGATCCGCTGGAAACACAAATCCCTTTTAAATCGAGATTTTGTAAAAGGGCTTCACCTGCCGCCCCCGGAAAACAAAGATTAGCATTACCGGAAACTCTCTGGGTAAGATGTCCGTTTAATTTCACCTGGGGAATCCGTTCTTTTATTCCCTTGATTAGTTTATCCCGTAAGGCAGCCACCCGCGGCATTTCTTGTTCTAGCTCTTTTTGGGCTAACTCTGCCGCTAAACCCATACCCACAATACTTGGTACATTTTCTGTTCCCGGACGATACGCTTTTTCCTGACTGCCACCAAAGACAAGGGGAGCCAATTTTACTCCTTTGGTCAAATATAAAAAACCACTCCCTTTAGGACCATAAAACTTATGACCTGACCCCGAGAGCAAATCAGCCTGAATTTTCTCCACCTTGATCGGAGTTTTCCCCACAGATTGCACTGCGTCAGTATGAAAAACAATTCCCCGTTCTCTAGCTATTGCCCCAATTTCTTCTAAGGGCTGAATTGTTCCTACCTCATTATTAACATGCATAATACTAATTAAAATTGTTTCTTCCGTAATAGCTCTTTTTAGGTCTTCTACCTGAACTACTCCCTCCTGATTCACAGGTAGAACCGTAATCTTAAAACCTTGACGTTCTAAACTATGAAAAGTTGCCAAGACAGCCTGATGTTCTATTGCCGAGGTAATAAGATGTTTTCCCCGTTCAGCATAAGCATAAGCTATGCCGGTGATAGCTAAATTATCAGCCTCAGTCCCCCCGCTTGTAAAAATTATTTCCTCAGGTTGAGCGGTAATTAATTTTGCGACCTGTTCTCTGGCTTTTTCTAAAGCCTTTTTTGCTTCTCGACCAAAGGAATACGCCGTAGAAGGATTACCGAATTTTGTTGTCATATATTCGTTAACCAACTGTGCAACTTCTCCTCTGACAGGAGTAGTGGCACTATGGTCAAGATAAACCCTGGGCAAAGCGAATCACTCCTTGCCAAAATCTTTATTTTATTACATACATCATATTCTTACCCTTTTATTTGATAATATTTATTTTATGCCGGTATCCTTTCCCCTTCCAGAAGGTTGATAATATCTTATTCCTGCTAATTCTTCCGGCAAATAATTTTGGGCCACATAATGATTTTGATAATTATGTGGATAAAGATACCCTTCCCCATGACCCAACTCTTTAGCACCTGGAAAACTGGCATCACGTAGATGAAGCGGTACTGCCCCATATTTTCCGTTTTGCACATCAGCCCAGGCTTGATCTATAGCCAAAACAGAATTACTCTTAGGGGCACAGGCAATATAAAGAGCTGCCTCCGCCAATAACAGTCTGCCTTCCGGTAAACCAATCATTTCCAAACCCTTGGCCGCTGCTTGAGCAACTACCAGCGCCATGGGGTCAGCTAAACCTACATCTTCGGCGGCATGGATCATGATTCTGCGAGCAATAAAGCGAGGGTCTTCACCTGCATGAAGCATCCGGGCCAGATAATGCAAAACCGCATCCGGGTCCGAACCACGCATGCTTTTAATAAATGCTGAAATAACATCATAATGCTGATCGCCCATTTTATCATAGACAATGGCTTTTTCCTGAATTGATTCCTCCGCCACAGCTAAATCGATTACCCTGACGCCTTCTTGATCAGGCAGGGTAGATAAAACGGCTAGTTCCAGACCGTTTAAAGCTTGCCTCGCATCACCTCGTGCTGCTTCCGCAAAATGACTTAAGGCCTCGGTGGAAATCTGAATTCGATAGTTCCCCAAACCCTTTTCAAGGTCCTGAACTGCACGCCTTAATAATTCAGTAATATCTTCTTTACTCAATGGTTCCAGCCTAAAAATCCGTGAACGGGATACCAAAGCTGAGATTACGCTATAATATGGGTTTTCTGTAGTAGCCCCAATTAAAACCAGTTTGCCTTCCTCCACAGCTGGCAGCAAAGCATCCTGTTGTGTTTTATTAAACCGATGTATTTCATCAATAAAGAGAATTGTCCCCTGCTGATAAAATTTTAAGTGTTCTTCCGCTTCGGAAACGACTTTACGCAAGTCACTTACACCGGAGGTTACAGCATTTAACCTGACAAAATGAGCTTTGGTCGTTCTTGCAATAACATATGCCAAAGTCGTCTTCCCGGTGCCCGGTGATCCGAAAAAAATCAAAGAGCTTAATTGATCTGCCTCAATCGACCGTCTTAATAATTTCCCTGCACCGAGTAAATGCTGCTGACCAACAACTTCACTTAACTTAGTCGGCCGCATCCGAGTTGCCAAAGGAATTCTTCCTTGGCGGGCAGCTTCACCCGCATCTGAAAAAAGATCCATCATCTTTTCACCCTTTCCTCCGCTGCATCTAACAAGCTCTGATTAAAGGCTCTAATAAAAGCTATGATTAAAAATCAAGACTGTCAACAAACATGTTAACAGTCCCTAAATATGTATCTATAAGTACTAGGCAAACTCCCGTACTTTTAGAGGACGGAATCCAGTGCTTTAGCAATATTAGCTTTAGGCACAAAACCAACAAGCCTGTTAACTTCTTTTCCGTCCTTAAAAATAATCATCGTTGGTATGCTCATAATTCCGTGTTCTCCGGCAGTTTTGCTGTTTTCATCCACATCTAACTTACAGATCTTAACTTTACCTCGATATTCACCGCTTAATTCTTCAATAACTGGTCCAATCATCTTGCATGGTCCACACCATGGTGCCCAAAAGTCAACAAAAACAATTCCTGCAACCTCTAAAACCTCACTTTGAAAAGTACTGTCAGAAAGATGAATGACATTAGCCATAACCTACCCTCCTATCTTAATAATATTACAATAATAGTATAACCAATATCCGCTTCTTCTTTTTACCTTATTGTTTTATATAAATTATAACATAAAAAGTTCCTAAAACTACCTAAAGTTTCCGAGAATATTATTTATCACTTCTGCGGCGAGAAAAAGTCCGGCAACTGAAGGTACAAAAGAAATACTACCTGGAATTCTAGAAAGCGAAATGTCAGTATTTTTTTGCGGTTGTTCGACGGAATATACAACCTGCACTCCCTTTATAATTCCTTTTCTTTTCAATTCTCGGCGCATTATACGAGCCAAAGCGCAACCGCACCCCGCTGTTTCACTTAAATCCCCTATTTTTAATTTTGAAGGATCCAACCGATTTCCGGCTCCCATGGCAGAAACAATGGGTATTCCCATCTGTTGGGCTGTTACAATTAAAGCAACTTTCGCACTAATTATATCTATGGCATCAACTAGATACGATGGATTCCCCTCTAGAAAAGTTTTTACATTTTCTGCATCAACCTTCTCTTTATAAATATCCACTTGGGCCTGGGGATTAACCTCCATAATCCGTTTCTGGAGAAGATCAACTTTATATTGGCCTATGGTTGAATGTAAAGCTGGAAGCTGTCGATTAATATTGGTCACATCGATCGTATCAAAATCCACTAAAACTAAATAACCAATCCCCGCTCTGGCTAAGGCTTCAACAGTAAAGGAGCCTACTCCTCCAACTCCAAAGACAATAACCTTACTTTGTTGTAAAAGAGCTAAACCTTTTTCACCGATTAACATTTTCGTGCGTGCAAACTGCTCCAAATTATCCTCCCTCAATGATTAAGCTTAATTTTCCACAAAAGCAACCTGACTTTGCTCACCAAGTAAAGCTTCTAATTCATTAGCAGGAAGCGGCTTACTGAAAAGAAATCCTTGAATATATGTACATCTATGCTGCTGGAAAAAAATTAGTTGAGCCTCAGTCTCTACACCTTCAGCAACAACTTCATAATCCAAACAAGTGGCAAGAGAAATAATGGAAGTGGCGATAGCTGCATTTTTCATATTAAAGGGAATATCCTTAACTAAATGATAATCTACTTTCAAAATGTTAATTGGTAATGTTCCTAAATAATTAAGCGAGGAATATCCTGTCCCGAAATCATCTAAGGCAATTCTAATACCAACTTTTCTTAATTCTCCTAGAACTTCAATATTCCTTTCAGAATTGTTCATCGCAACTGTTTCCGTAATTTCCAGTTCTAGATTACTGGGATCAAAATCTGTATCATTTAATACTGTCAATACATCATGAAAAAAGTCCTTATCACGAAGCTGTTGTTCGGAAATATTGACTGACAATTTTAAAGAAGGATAACAGGTTTTTTGCCATTCTCTGATTTGGGCACAAGCTGTTTGTAAAACCCATTTTCCAATCGGTACAATTAATCCGGTTTCTTCTGCTACCTGGATAAAACGCTTAGGATATAACAAACCCTCTTCCGGGTGATTCCATCTAAGCAGTGCTTCTACCCCAACAATCTTGCCACTACCCACCTCAATCAGCGGTTGATAATGCAATTCAAAGTCATTAAATCTCTTTTCTTCCACAACCTGACGCATGTTATTAGCAATAAGCAGTTTATCAGAAATATCCTTATTCATTTCGGTACTAAAAAACCGATACGCATTCATTTCGATGCCTTTAACCATATTCATGGCAATATCCGCATTAGAGATCAAACTCTTGGCATCATCACCGTGCTCGGGAAAAACGCTTATTCCTATGCTAATCGTAATATATACTTCTCGCTCTTGGATGAGGAATTTCTTTTTAAAACAGGAGATAATCTTCTTGGAAATATCGATTATTTGTTGTTCATTAGTAATTCCCGCTACAAAGATGAAAAATTCGTCACCCCCTGAACGGGCCAGAACCGTATCTGCCTCTCCAGTAAAAATCAATCTTAATCTTTTGCTTACCTGAACTAAGAGTTTATCACCTGCTAAGTGACCCAAGATATCATTAATATATTTAAAACTATCTAAATCTAGCAGAAATACTGCTATTTTTTCCTTCTTATCTTTTACTCTCTCTATTTTTTTATCCAGATAATCTTCAAAACTCAATCTATTCGGTAAGCCCGTTAATAGGTCATGATACGCCTGATGCTCAATAATTTTTTCGGAATACTTATCCTTTTCTTTTAAAATCCCTACAGTATATCCTACGATAATCAGTGCGATAATCTGTAAGATATCATTAAAAAGAATACAACTCGAAATAGCGAACTTATTTATAATTAATAATATACTAAAGAATAAAGCAGAAGCCAATCCGGCTTTTATCCCAAACCAAAAACCGGCTAAAATAATCGGTAGGCAAAAAAGAGCACTGTAAAAAAAGGGAGCTTTTAAATAAAATGTGTAATAAAAAGACATGATACTGCAAATTAAAAATGTAGCTACTACAATAATAAACTGATAACGGGTAAAATAATTAAAAGCATGCCTATTACTAAAACTATATTCAAATGTAGATTCATCTTTTGCTTTTGCTTTAGACAGAAAGGGCATTTAATACCTCCGTAATCTAAGTTTCTTGTATTTTCGACAATTGTTTAATGTTTAGAATATTCCACGCTAAACCTGGTTTTCCTTCTATAATTAAGATATTTAAATAAAAAAATACCTTAAATGGCTGTATTAGTTACAACCATTTAAGGCTTTGTTTTTGTACGACTCTTTAAACCTACCCCACTATGCCGTGGTGCCGTCGTTTTGAACCTGCGCTTGGCAGGTGGGTGTCCTCCTGATTGCTTTATGTTCCCAACAATGTGGGCTTACAAGCCACAACCAGAGTCCAGACTCCCTAAGTATTAATGTTGGCTCAAAACTAAGCGGCTATTTCTCACGCACACCGTAGGGCTTCCTGGATTAAGTTCTCTGTAGGTTTATAATATCATAAACCTATTTAGTTTTCAAGTTAAAAACGCACTGGATAAAAATAACTTTTCCCTTTTCTGAGGTGATTTTTCTTTCTACTTAGTTTCTCGTGAATTTACTTTAATGTGTAGTTCCCTCAACTGTTTGGGTGATACCGAAGAAGGCGCCTGGGTCATTAAATCCATGGCACTCTGGGTTTTCGGGAAGGCAATCACATCTCTGATGGTATTCCGACCGGACATTAACATCAGTAAGCGATCTATCCCAAACGCTATGCCCCCATGAGGTGGTACTCCATATTCAAAAGCATCCAAGAGGAAACCGAATTTTTCCTGTGCTTCTTCGGAAGATAAACCTAAGGTCTTAAACATTAATTCCTGAACATCGCGTTGATGAATCCTAATACTTCCGCCCCCGATCTCAATGCCATTTAGAATGATATCATAGGCCTTTGCCCTTACTTTATGCGGTTCAGTTGCCATTAAAGGAAGGTCAGCATCGAGAGGAGAGGTAAAGGGATGATGCATGGCTACCCATCTTTTATCTTCAGGATTATATTCAAAAAGCGGAAAATCAACAACCCAGAGAAAATTAAACTCCTGCTCATTGATCAAATTTAACCGTTTCCCTAACTCCAAGCGAAGATGACCCAAGGCAGCTGCTACTACCGTAGGCTCGTCTGCAACAAAAAGCAGTAAATCACCACTTTCCCCTGCCAGCTTTGTAACGATAGCATCAAGCTGATCCTGGGTAAAGAACTTCGTAATAGTTGATTTGATACCCTCATCTGTCAGGATAAAATAGGCTAAGCCTTTAGCCCCATAAACTCCTGCAAGTTTAGTCAAATCGTCAATATCCTTCCGGGAATAATGAGCACAACCTTTAGCATTAATCCCTTTGACCTGTCCGCCCTTTTCTACAACGCTGGCAAATACCTTGAACTGACTATCTTTTACTTCTGTACCCACATCAACTAATTCCAAACCAAAGCGCAGATCAGGTTTATCCACACCGAAACGATCCATCGCTTCCTGATAACTTAAACGTGGTAACGGCGTTTTTACATCTACATCCAAACATTCCTTGAAGAGCTTTTTAAGCATTTCTTCCATGATTGTTAAAACATCATCCCGTTCCACAAAAGACATTTCTACGTCCAATTGGGTGAATTCCGGCTGTCTGTCAGCCCGTAAATCCTCATCCCGGAAACAACGGGCAATCTGATAATACTTATCGAAACCAGCTACCATCAAAATCTGCTTGAAAAGCTGGGGTGATTGGGGCAAGGCAAAGAAATCACCTTCATGTAGACGACTGGGAACCAAATAATCACGTGCTCCTTCGGGAGTACTTTTGGTTAGCATGGGTGTTTCAATTTCTAAAAAGCCTTTTTCCGTAAAATAATCACGAATTACCTTGATCGCCTTATGCCTTAAGATTAAACCCTTTTGCATAATGGGGCGTCTTAAATCTAGGTAGCGATACTTTAGGCGGATAGTTTCATCAACATCTACCTCATCATCAATATAAAAAGGAGGAGTTTTAGCCGAACTGAGTATCCGCAAATCTTTGGCGATTACTTCGATTTCTCCGGTAACTAAATTAGGGTTAATTGTTCCTTCAGGTCGGGAATTTACTACGCCCACAACAGCAAGAACATCTTCATTTCTAACTGATTCGGCCTTCTGAAAAAGTTCTGTACCTATCTCAGGATTGAAGACAACCTGTACTCTTCCCTCTCTATCTCTTAAATCAAGAAAAATTACCCCGCCATGGTCTCTCCGGCGGTGAACCCAACCCATCAGCGTTACTTCTTGACTAAAATAATCTTGATTAATTAGACCACAATAATTACTCCGCTTTAAACCTTGGATAGACTCACTCATCTATTTTTCCTCCTTTTTTCCCTGCACCAAAGATGCTACCAGTTCCTCTAAAGGAACTTCTTCCTGTAATCCTTCCTTCATTTCCCGCACTATCACCTGTCCATTAGCTAATTCTGCTTCACCAAGAATAACGGTGGTCTGTGCTTGCAAACGGTTAGCGGCTTTTAATTGCGCCTTTAAACTGCGTCCCAAATAATCGCACTCTACAACTAAACCGGCCTTCCTTAAATCCTGTGCTATTTTAATCCCTTTCTTTTGCGCCGTTTTTCCTAAAGCCGCTATAAAAACATCCGTTTTTGTCTGATGCGGAAACTCAATCCCCTGTTCTTCAAGGGTCAGGATAATTCTTTCTATCCCCATGGCATAGCCAATCCCGGGTAAGGGAGAGCCGCCACATTCTTCAATCAAATGATCATACCTGCCTCCACCCCCGATGGAACTCTGGGCCCCAATACCTTGGGCGACAATTTCAAAAGCAGTTTTCGTATAATAATCAAGCCCGCGCACTAACCTAGGATTTAAAGTATAAGGCACCTGCAGTTTCTGCAAGTATTCCTGTACTAATTGGAAATGACTATGGCAATCATCACATAACATCTGGTCAATCGTGGGAGCTTCTGCCACGATTTCACCACATTGCTCACTTTTACAGTCTAAGATGCGTAAGGGGTTTTTTTCAAAACGCCCTTGACAGGTCGGACATAGATCTGTCAGCTTTTCCTTTAAGTATTCCTGCAAAACTCGGCGATGAGCTTGACGACAGTCAGGGCAACCCACGCTGTTCAGCTCTACAACGAGATTCTGCAAGCCTAAGCGCTGATAGATATCCATCGCCATAGCGATTACTTCCGCATCTATACTAGGCTCTTGTGCCCCAAAGACTTCCACCCCAAATTGATGAAACTGGCGATAACGCCCTGCCTGTGGCCGGTCATAGCGAAACATGGGTCCTAAATAATAGAGTTTAACTGGTAAGGAACCGGCATAAAGTTTATGCTCCAAAAAAGCACGCACCGTAGATGCTGTCGCCTCCGGCCTTAGTGTAAGTGAGCGCTTACCTCTATCTAAAAATGTGTACATTTCCTTTTCCACAATATCCGTACTTTCCCCTACCCCACGCTGGAAAAGCTCTGTATGTTCAAAAATCGGGGTGCGAATTTCCTGATAACCATAGAGTTCAGCAACCTGATGTAAAACACCTTCCACATAATGCCACTTGACCAGTTCTTCCGGTAAGAGGTCATTTGTTCCTCTTGGTCTTGTTGTCAGCATCTGTATTCTAAACCTCCCTCTCTTTAAAATCCCTTGATTACAATTTGTCTTTTGTTTGCGATTACATACCTCAGACCATATTTCTCTGCATAAAAAAACACGTCCACATTTACATGCTGGGACGAGTTTAACCCGCGGTACC
>Ga0265294_10001961_pt1 | contig 27214 bp, 13 predicted proteins | sample MunlanPumphouse3_FD_192504 | JGI IMG/M metagenome (GOLD analysis project Ga0265294, IMG submission 192504) | Groundwater microbial communities from a municipal landfill in Southern Ontario, Canada - Pumphouse #3 | ecosystem: Environmental > Aquatic > Deep subsurface > Groundwater | place...
CCTCCTACGGCGTAGTTATCGGCAAGTTGGACGGTATTGCCTGCAACAAGGGTCGTGGTCCCGGAATCGGTGCCATAATCTGAAGTATCCGTCGTATCGGAAAGAACCTTGGCATCCAGGGTGATGTTCCCTGTGGCATTGATGGTTCCGGCATTACGGATAAAGGTTGCAACATCGTTGTCCACTTCGTTGAAGGCCAGGGAGATACCGAGAGATACCCCGACCCCCGTTGAGCTTCCAACACCGACCGCGAGAGACGCGGCTCCGGCATCGGCCGTGATGGTGGAAGAATCCGTGGCTATCAGGGTAAGATCATCACTGGTAATGGACGTTGTATCATCAAAGGCCTTGATCGCAGTATTGATCCGGTTTTCCGTATAGACTCCGGCCCCGCTTACACTCGCGCCGGTGCCCCCGGACGAGCAGGAAAGAGCTGCTGAACCTGCCAGGGCAATGGCTTCGATGGACTCTTTAGCAAGGGCCGTCTGGGTGAGATCCCCTCCCGCCGTGATGGTGGAATTACAAATCCACGCCTGAACCTGAGCGTCATCATCGGTGAGACCGATTTGTTTCCAGACCTGGGTGTTTCCGTAATCCTGATCCCCAAGAGCGATGGAGCCGGACTGATCCTCTCCCACATACTCATACACGTCACCGTCCCGGACACTCCCGTCGGTCACAGCCACTGTATAACCGGAGCTTAAACCATCAGCCGTATCAGCCGTCGTGGCATCTGCATCAGTTGAGGAGGAACTGCTCCACCCGATAAAATTTTCCGCCAGGACGATGCCGATGGAGGCCCCCACGGCCGTTCCGCTGCTGCTCCCCGAAACCGCAGCGGACGCTGCCATGACGGTGGCATGAATCTCGGAACTGTTTGTAGCCGAAAGCGTAATGTCACCGCCGGCATTCAGCGTGGAACCCACGACAGAGGCATTGATCTTGTTCAGAATGACATTCTTTGCAGCGGCACCACCACCGCTGAGAGCGTCACCTGCCGCTGCGGATACGGAGGCGGCAATGGAGGTGGAAAGGATGGAAGATTTATCCGAGGCATCAAGAATAATGGAGCCATCTGCTCCGACAGTGCTTCCACCGATAATTCCGGCATCGATAGTGTTATCGATGGTATTTTTGGCCAGTGCAACTCCCACCGAGACGGCAACGTCGGTTCCTGTTCCACCCGCGGCAACAGAAACCGCTCCGGCAACAGTTAACGCCTTGATGATGGAATCGGACAATGCGTGCAGACTCACGGAACCGTCAGTATCAATCGTTGTGCCGGAAACATGAGACTGAATAGAATTGACGATATCGTTCACGGCAAAGGAGGCACCAACGCTTGCACTCTTGCCTCCGCCTGTTGCGAGGGCAATGGCCGCACCTCCGGCATCAGCCGTGATAGCGGAAATATCCTCGGCCTTCAGAGAAATATTCCCGCTGCCCGTCGTAGTGATACTGCCGTTTTCAACCAGAGATTCGATAGTATTTTCAATGGAGTTCAGGGACCCGGAACCGGCTCCACTCAGAGACAGCCCGCTACCACTACCGCTTGATCCTGCCAGGGCCCCGGCAATGGTTACAGCCTCAATGGTCGAGGCAGAGGTAGCAGTAAGAGCCACGGACCCGGACGAGGTCACGGTTGCATCTGAAATTTTGGAAAGGATGGTGTTGCCGATGGTGTTCACGGCCAGAGAAGCACCCATGGAAACGGATTTCGCACTGCCCGAACCCGAGGCAAGAGCAACGGCCACCCCACCGGCATCGGCATTGATCAAGGAGGTATCTTCGGCCGTCAGCGTGATATCACCTGCAGCAGCCACCGTTGTCGTAGTATCCCCGTCAAGGATCGCTTCCGTCGTGTTAGTAATCGTATTTACCGACCCGGCACCGGCAAGGGCAATGGACAGCCCGCCCGACTGGCCACCTGATGCGGCAACCCCACCCGAAACGGTCAGGGCATTGATGGTCGACTGGGTGCGTGCATCCAGACCCACCTTGCCGGAAGAACTGATATTCGAGTCCAGAATTTTGGCACTGACCGTGTTCTCAAGAGTATTGACCGCAAAGGAGGCACCTGCGGCAATGGCTTTACCCCCGCCCTTACTCCCGCTCACGGCAAGAGAGACCCCGCCGGCATCAGCCGTGGTCGTGGACCCGTCCACGGCTGAAAGGATCACGTCTCCGAATGTTGATGTCAGAGTCGATCCGGCCCCCACAGTTGCCAGGGTGGAATTCTTAATGGTGTTCAGGGAAAAAGCCCCGGACAGAGCCAGAGTCCCTTTAGAGGCGGCGCCTGCCAGAGCTTCGGAATAGTAGTTGGTCTTGCGAAGGTAGGTGTAGAGAAAATCGGAGCCGATATTTTCCACAGATTCGGAAAGTCTGCTCAATGACTGGGAAAGAGAATCCGTAAGAGGAGTGAGACAATCTGCTACCGCACCGGGCAGGGCCACGAAATCCGTAATCAGATCGGTCAGGGAATTGACCACCCCGGCCATCCCGTCGACCACGTTGTTCAGGGAAGAGATAAAATCGGAAAAATCCGTGATAGCCCCGAGGCTTTCAAAGGCGGCGCCCACGGATGTGAAGCTGTTTTCAAGAGCCTCGGCCGAGGCCTTGACCACTGCCCACTGCTGTGCAGGCTGTGTGCTGAGCTCGGCCCAGGTCTCGTTCCAGCCCTGTTCCACGGTATTCCAGGCCATTTCCAGTTCGGAAAGGGCCACCCGCCTCAAGTCGTCCAGATCACTCAGATCAAGGGTGTCCGCACTGATGCCGATATCCTCGCCTTCAATGGTCAAGGTACGGCCCGTGATACTGGCCCCGGTCCCGACGGTCGCAGCAGTGGTGTTTTCCGCATCAATCAGGGTCACGGCCGCGCCGATGGCTGCCTTGCTCGTGGTCTTGGTACTCCAGCTGTAGCCCCAGGCCTTGGCCGAAATCCGGCTTGTGTCCTCGGCATGGATCAGGACATCTCCTCCGGCGGTAATGGTGACATTGTTACCGATGACAGCGCTGGTCGTATTCCCGGAAGTGGTCATGGCCAGAGCCCCTGCAATGCCCACTTTCTCGGCACCGGCCCCGGCAACGGCTTCCGTGCTCAGATTGCTGCGGTACTCGGCCTTGAGGAGATGTCCGCCCTCGGTACCTGTGGTATCCAGAGCAATGGCCTTACCGTCAAAGGCATCATCTTTGGACGCGGCCAGTTTGACGGTGGTGGCGTCGACAACAATGGCATAATAGGTGTGGCCGTCTTCCAGTCCGCCGATGGCTGTATTGCCGTCGGCATCATAGACCACGGCCTCGCCCGTAAGAAGATCATGGTCTTCACCCAGATCAATGGAACCGCTAGCGGAATCCACGTTTTTAGCCACATCAAATTCGTGATCCGTGTACCTGTTCTGGGTGGAATCCGTCTGGATAGTCACATCCCCGACAGTGGTCAGCGTAGTCCCGTCTCCAATGACGGCAGAGGTTGTATTGTCTGTGGCGGAAATGGCCACGCCCACGGCAATACCGATCTGGCTGTCCGTGGCCGCACCGGACCCACGGGTGGAATAATTAGCATCCCCGGATGCAGACACATCCAGTTCCCCGCCTGCGGAAAGGGTCAACCCGTCTCCGATGGAGGCCTGCGTGTCGTTGGTAATGTTTGTCACGGCAACGGCCGCTGCGACAGAAATTTTATTGGAGGTCCCGGTACTTCCTGTACTCCCACTCCCGCCTGTCCCGGCCCCACCGGTGCTGGCGTTGTTTCTATTCAAGGCATTGGTGCTGGAACTTCCAGTCGTATCAAATCTTCCACTCAGCACGGCATTGTCATCCGAAAAACCGAACTTAGCCTGCATCCGCTCAAGCCAGAGGCCGCGGGCCGTGGACTCGGCCTCCACATCGTCCAGACTCCGGGCCGATGCCTCCACATGGATATCGCCGAAGGCAGTCACACTGCGGTCGATTAAGGCTGTGGTGGTGCTGGTGCTGGTGTCCAATGCCACGGTGGCCCCGGCCGAGGCCTTGCCGCCCGCCGCGGTGGCTGAGGAGGAAACCTCGGATGCACTCGCGGATACAGCGCTCACGTCCACGGACCCCGAGGCAACGAGCGTCGTGCCTGAAGAGAGCATCGCTTCCGTGGTGGTGGTCAGATTGGCCAGGGCTACACCAGCGTCAATGGCGATGCTCCCGTTGGTCCCTTCGCTGGGCGCGGGATCGGTACCTGCTTCAGCCATGGTGATGGCCGAAGTTACCGTTGCAGCATTAATGAGCACATCAGAAATATTGGAAAGGACAACATCCTCGGCAACAGCAGCACTGGTTGTGATCGTCACGGTATTCACAGCCACACCCGCGCCCACGCCCAGGGAACTCTTTTTGGATGCACGTCTGGAGGAAGAAGAACTGCTCGAGGAAGACCCGGTGCTCCCTGTTGAGGAAGAGCGGGAGGAGTTGCGACGCTTGAGAGTCCGGGCAAGAAAATTCACAGCATAGGTAGCGTTAGGGACGATGGATGCGTCTTCGCCCACGGTTCCTTTGGCCTCTGTGTCACTCTCTGTCACTGTTTCAGCAATGATCTCAACTGTTTTATCGCCGTTGGAGACAGTGCAGCCCTCATTTATGGAAGCCGTAGTTTCCGTGACCACAGTGTTAATAGCCACGGCTCCGGCAAGGCTGAGTTTGCCGATTCCGGCCCCGGCCGTTGCCGAGGCACCGAAAGAGTTCTCTGCATCCTCGCCGGTAGTGGCAGAAAGGGTGATTCCAGAGGCGGTGATGTTCGTATTGGCACCAATGAAGGCCTTATTCGTCAAATCCACGGCATTGATGGCCACACCCACGCCAAAATTGGCCATGCTCCCGGTGGCGCTGCCGTCAGCCTGGGCCGTGGCCGTAACACTGTTTTCCGAGGTCACGGAAAGGATGCCGTCAGTGGTCACGGTAATGCCGTCGGCGATGTACGCCTCTGCCGTCGAAACCACATCCGTGATGGCCACTGCTGCGCCGATACTGAGCTGGCCCTCGGAAGTCTGGGCCTCCTGCGACGGGCGGTTATTATGGGAAGAAAACTTTCCCTTGATACTGCTCAAGGAAGCGATCTGAGCATTCAGGGAGCCTTCATCCGGAGCATCATCGCTGTCACCCGCCCCCTTGGCCCCGGCCACGGAAGCTGAAGTATACTCACTGTGGGACAGAGCGCTGAAACTGACAGCCCTTGAAACGTTCAGATTGCGATCAGTATACGCCTTGGTGTGTTCTTCGCCAAAATTAAGGGCCACGGCAGCTCCCACAGCAGCGCTTTCCGCCCCGCTGGCATCCCCTTCGGCAACCGCGCTCGAACTCCCGGAATGAATGGCCGAGACGCTCACATTACCGATTGCCTTCTGGGTTCCGTCAACGAGGGTGCCCAGAAAAGCGCTGGTTTCGTCGTAGGAACTCGAAAGGGCAAGAACCGGGACCAGAGCGATGCCGCCAGTGGAACCGGATGAGGCTTCCGTGGCCGACTCACTGGCGGAAAAGGCTGAAATGGAAATATCGCCAGAATTATTGACAATCCCACCATCCGCAATATGGGCGGTGGTCGTGTTGTCGACAATGTTCAGGGCCACGGACGCGCCCAGACCGAAAGAGGGGCCGGCTTCATCCGCCTCTGCCCCACCGCTGACCGTATCTTTCACATCAAAGATGTCATTGATCAGGGAATAAGCGTCGTCATCCGGAGAACCGTCGGCCACGGCCCCGTTCAAGGTATTGTTGGTTGCCTCCAGGGTCAGGTTGCCGCTGGTATTGTCAATGGTGACATGGCTACCGATGACGGCACTGGTCGTGGTCGTGGAAAAATTGAGGCCGATCGCCCCGCCGATGCCCACATTCCCGGCGCTCTGTCCGGAATAGGCCATAGCTGAAAATTCGTTGGTGTCTCCGCCAGGACTCAGGGTATGCGCCTCTCCCGAGGCCAATGCGGCATCCAGATCGATGGCCGTCCCCACAAGAGCATCAGCTTCAGACGCGGCCAGCTTCACGGTGGTGTCGTCCAGGACAATGGCGTAGTATCTACCGCCCGTTTCCAGCCCTGCGATATCCGCACCGCCGCCGTTGCAGTACACGACCACCTGGCCCGTATGCAGGCCGTGCTCGTACCCGAGATCAATGGTGTCTGCAGTGCTGTCCACCTGGGAAAGTAAAAAGACCGGATCAAGAGTATACTCGTCGGCCGTGGCAACGGAGGGATCGAGATCGATGGCAGTCCCTGCTTCAGCATTCGCTGCGCTCGCGGCAAGTTTGAGGGTCGTGTCCCCGTCGGCGATGACATAATAGGTCGTACCGTCGCTCAGACCGCCCATATCCGCCCCGCCGTCACTGTGATAAACAACAGCCTGTCCGGTTTCCCAGCCGTATTCGGTGCCCAGATCCAGGGTATCTCCCACGGCATCGCAGCCTGCGGTAGAAGTCCCATGGTCGTATGCGGCAGTAAAGGATGTACCTTCCGTCTGTACTACGAAAATTGTTGTCCCCTCGCTCCATGCATGAAAGTCGTCCGTGTCCCCATCAATAGCCTCTGCAAGGCCTGCGGCAACGACTTCAAGGGGGGCAGCTGCCTCGTCTTCATCTGAGATCATCAGGGAAAATTCGTCAGTGGTGCCATCATCAAGGATCAGGGCCACAGTCCAGATGTCGCCCGTTGTTACGACATCGGAATCGCTCACGATCAGTGCTACCGTCGCACCATCAGTACCGGAAACGGCAATATCATCTGGGGAAGCGGTATATTCCGCAGTAAAGGACGTACCATCCGCGCGCACGACAATGAGCTCATCGCCGTCATACGACGCACTATAGGTGCCATCGCCCGCATTAACGGCCTCGGCCAGTTTGGCCGCCATGGCATTTTGAGGATTCGACGCCCGGGACTCGGATGTTGTCGCCGTGTAGGAAAAGGACTTCGACGCCCCGTCCCCCCCGGTCAGAGTCACGGTCCATAAACCGTTTTCATAAACGACCGTATCCGTCAGTTCGAGAACCTGTCCCTGCACTGCGGTGCCGCTCTCGGCAGTTCCCCGGATCAGATACGCCGAATCAAACTGCGTCCCGTCCTTCTGGACAATGGTCAGTGTCTGCCCGTCGTTCCAGGCCAGATAGTTTTTGTCCGTGTCGTTGATGGCTTTGACCAAACCGGCCGCAACGGCTGCCTGGGCATCATCAGCAGCGGCATCATCAGCCGTGACCGTGTAGGAAAAAGGAATGTCTCCACTGCCGTCGTCCAGAACCACGGTCCAGACATCACCTGCCGTCACGGTGTCCGAATCGCTCAAAACCAGAGTGTCCCGTGCCTGATCCAAGGAATCAGACGCAAAGGCGATGGCGTTGGAAGAATCAAAGACCGGGGTCACCCCGTGGCTGTCACCGGACGCTGAGGCAGGATCAAGATCAATGGCCGTACCGTTCTCAGCATTCTCCTCAGAGGAAGCCAGCTGGAACGTATTGCTACTTGTCCCCACCGTGATCACATAATAGGTCTGCCCGCTGACCAGCCCGCCGATGCTCGTGCCACCGCCATTGGTATAGACAACGGCCTGGCCGTTCTCCAGACCGTGGGCCGAACCGCAATCAATGCGGTTCTCGGAATCATTGACATCCGAAAGATCAAAACCCACCGCCCCTGCCTCAGGCAGATCCGGGTCGATATCCTCAGAACGAGCTGTGACGGAAACTCCATGGGCATTGATCTTCTGCCCGGAAACTCTGTCCTCGCCAAGAAAGGCATCATTACTATCTGTAGCATTCTGGATGGCCACGCCGGCACCAACGCCCACATCACCGCCCGAGGTCATGCCACTTGCAAGGGTGCTGGCAAGGTTCAACGCTGTCGTATCCACGAACAGGGTGCCTGCTGTGGTGATAGCTGCTGAACCGTCAGCTATGGCATTGGTTGCCCATGCCTGTGTCTCGTTGTCGAATCCGGTATAGGCAAAAGCCCCGGCGGCTTGAACCCCGCTTCCTCCTGAACTCCCGGCCGCATCGGCGATTTTGCCGATGGCTGCGGTCAGTTCCGCAGTGTTCTGTTTATTCAGGTACGGATTCGGATTATCATCATCACCCACAAAATTCTGTATCGCCTCGCCGGTATTGCTGATGGCCGACTGGGCCAGAGTGCTGACATCATTTCTGGTATCAGCCGTGATGATGACGTTGCCCGCTCCGGTCACCACAACCTTGTCCGAAAGGTCCGCATGGGTGGTGACGTCCACGATGGAAACGGCTACAGCAAGCCCTCCACCCGAAGTTTCCGAGACCAGATAGCCGTCGGCAACCGTGGACACGGAAACCATGTTCTGGGCATCAATGAGCAGATTTCCCCCGGCCGTAAGCGTCGTACTTCCAAGGACATCTGCCGTTGCAATGCTGTCCACATCGGATATTGCTAGAGCAGCCGTTCCAGGGACCACTGCCGCAGCGGATTTGGCCGTAGCAACGGCCTCAGTGCTTGTCTCCGTGGACGCGGTAATGGATACGTCACCGGCCGCTGAGATGGTCGAACTTCCCTTGACCATGGTCTTAGCCGAAGCTGTCCCATTGACCACGGCGATACGAACAGGAAAAACAACCCCGTCCACATCCATTTCCAGCGAAGAGGAGGTCCCAACCTCCACATCCCCCCCCGTGCTGGACAGGAAAGAATCCGTCACCGTCACCGAGGCATCGGTGGATTTGAGCTCAAAAATTCCATTGGTCAGATTCGGCTTTTCCTGCTGGGCTTTTGCCATGACCAGAAGATCACCCGAAGCTGCAAGAGTCGCCCCGGACAGCGTGATCTCGGCATGGAGATCCTTGTAGGGATTAAGCCCGCCAAGCTCGATCAGTTTGGCATTGCCGTTGGACACGGCTTCGGCATACAGGGAGATGGCCGCGCCGGAAATACTCGACCCGGAGGCCAGAGAAATAGAGGAGGTACCGGAACTGAGGGCATTGAAGGAGACGCTTCCCGAGGCATGGATAGCTGTATTTTCAGCAAGAGAAATGGATTCCGCATCAATGGAAAGATCCGACAATCCGCTCAGATCCCCGCTGAAGGTAACCAAATCATTTCCCTCACCGCCGGAAATGAGGAAAGATTCAACGCTGAAATAGTCGAACACGGTCCCGTTCACCGTGATGGAAGAATCGCTGAAAGTTATGGTATCGTCATTGTCCGTACCGTTAATGGTCAGGGTATCGGCATCATCCTTGCCATCAACGACCACCTTGTCTGTCGATGAAAAAGTAACATCGGTGGCACTTCCTTCGCTGATCTTCCAGCTGCTCATATCAACAGTAAAACTGTCCGCGCCATTCGTACCGTTCACGGTCACATCATCAAGAAGACCCTGGTACACATTCGTGGACAGGAATAAGGACGCATGATCCACGTCCCCGACACTGTATTCCAGATCCCAGTCGCCACCAAGATCACTGCTTCCCGTATCGTCCGTGGATGCAGCCACGTCAGCTCCCGTCAGCCGGGCAAGCTGGTCCACAAAACCGCTGCCCATCTCACCTGCGGCAACATTGCACCCATAAAGCAGGATATCCCCGCCGGGTGCCAGAGACGCTTTCCATTGCTCGAGAAGGTCTGCATTTTCCTGGAGATCGGTCTGATCCACCAGGGAACTGCCCAGACGCAGGGTGCCGCTGTCGCCGTGGGAGAGGATATGCACGCTATCCACATCCTCGCGGCCAGCGAGGATCTCGGTGATCTGTTCCAGGCCGTCCCGGCTCTCATCCAGGACATGGATCTCGGGAACGGATGCATCTCCTTTCTCTGCCTCTTCCAGCAGACTTTCATACCCGACAACCGAGGGATCGACGAAAAGGATGGATTTGGCTGAGGCGAGCTGATCCCCGGCAGGAGCGACGGTCTCTTCGGAAGCGACACATTCCGCAGGCGTATCTGCCCCGCCCGCCGGGACCAGAGTATCTTCCAGGACAGGCTCGGTCTCTTTTTGATCAACCGTGAGAACGGGCACCCCGGCAAGAAGACCGGCCGGGTCTGAGGAGAGGAGGATTCTGCTCTCCAGAGCTTCGTAATACAGTGGCCTGCGCCCCATATCACGAGATATCTCGGAATGTTTCGAGGAAGAGCTGTTGAGAATTTTTTTCAATTTCTTCAAAAAAGTCATCATGTCGTCACCTGCCCGAGGTCCTGACAGACCTCATTGGAAAACATATTTTTTCAACGAACTACTGTATCAGCCAGCTGTTGATTTCCATCAAATCATCCTGCTCAAGGGTGCCCACAGCCTGTTTGAGCTTGAGTCGGTTGAGAGCGTAATCGTACCGTGCCCGGGAAAAATCTTTTTGTGCCTGATACAGATCACGCTCGGCATCGAGCACATCGATACTGGTAAAAAGCCCTGACTTGAACCCTTCCTGACGTGCCTGCAGGGCCAGTTGCTGTGAGGCCACCGACTGCTTCAGAGCGGCCACCCGACGAATGGCACTCTTAATGCCTAAGAAAGCGGTTCGGGCACTGCGTTCGGCACCCCTGGCTTCCAGCTCAAGATCCTTTCTGGCCGCCAGGTACCGATGCCGAGCCTCTCTGGTACGAGAAATAACGGCACCGCCCTCGAAAAGGGACATACTGACTTGCAAGCCGAACTCTGTCGTATTGATCTCACTGCCCCCTCCGTAGAGGGTGCTGCCGCTGTCCGTCCAATTGTGTTCGGCAAAGGCCTCCAGAACGGGCAGATGTCCGGCTGTTTGCACATCTATCTCCCGCTGAGCGACGACCATGGCATCTGCCGCAATACGGACCTGCAAGCCCTGATTCCGCGCCTTTTTCATCCATATATCCACGTCAACAGGCTCGGGCATATCCAGAGGGATATCTTTTTTGAGAGTGCTCAACGTCTCAAAAACCGGTTCCGCACTTATTTCCCGCAAAGCCTCCAAGGCATCATCCAGAAAATTCTCTGCCTCGGCCTCTTCAGCCTCTACCAGAGAAAGACGTGCCTGGACATCGTGGAAATCGGTGATGGGCACGAGTCCCATCTGGAACCTGGCATCCGTGAGCTCGTGCTGGGCGGAAACAGCGGCACGTTCGGCCCGGACAAACCGGAGATTGTCCCCGGCGGCCAGGGCTTCCAGATAGGCATTGGTCACGCGCATGATCAGATCTTCTCTGGAACTCGCCAACTCGGTTCCCGCCTGCTTTAATGCGGCCTGAGCTTTTTTGAGCCCGGCATAATATTCATACTGGAACAGGGGCTGGGTCATGGAAATCGTGTACTCGGACACATCGTAATCCGTCTTGTCCACGTCGAAGACCTTGTTATCACTCTCAAGGACCTCCTGTTCAGTGTAGGTCTGCTTGCCCTCAGCCGAGGCCTGAGGTAAAAACTTTGCGTAGGCCTGCTTGAGGGGATGTTCGGCAGCCTGGTATCGTTCCAGGTCAGCCTGCAGCTTCTGATCGTTTGTCTGGGCAAGCTTGTAATAATAGGCAAGATCCTGAGCGGCAGCCGGTTCAAAACAACATATGACAAAAGCAACCAACAGAATCATGGGCAGACAAAAGCGCAATACGTACGACGATAACGTATTAATATCGTGGTGCATTTTATTCTCCAATTTTTTTGAAAGATATTGTCATATGTGTAAACCAGTAACATGGAAAACAAAAAATTTCTCCGCCCCGCGTTGGAGCGGCCAATGTTGAAAGAACAATTTGTGCTAAATGTTTTATTCACATAACAGCGTTGGCATATAACCAATTTAAATTTAAAAGTCTTTTTAACCGATTAACATAATTTTATTAAAATTATGAGAAAATTTATGAAATTATACTTATCCATAAAAATAAATATATGCAATACAAAAAATATTCCATAATGCCTATTAACTATGCTCAACTGAAAACTTTTTATCGAATAAATTCAGACAGGTGAACCCAAAAAAATTGCCTGAATGGAAAAAACCACATGAATACGTTAGAAAACCGGCTTATGAACCAAGGAGAACGACTGCTCCTTTCCGTGCATGATCTGGGCCTGGAATACGGGTTCGAGCCCTCCGTTAAGCTTGCCTCTGGAAAATTTTTAGAAAATCGTTTCGTCGTAGGAATCAAAAAACAGAAAGACACACGCATATTTCCCTCAGGAGTCAGGAATATCTGCCAAAACCTCCAGATGCCCGCAGCTTTTTACAGGTCGTTTACCGGGGATATGCGACATGCACGGACCCTGTTCTTTGGATTCGAGAGGAAAGATAAAAACGCTACATGCAAGGCCTACTCGGAATTCGGAAGTGCAATCTCCGCAAGAACACCTCCTTCCCCCCCCGTGCTTTGGTACAAGGGCTATAAATGGAACCCGTCAGATAACGCACACCACGCCATCTCCCTGTATTACTGCACTCCCCTGGTCCCCGCCCGCGAAATCATCCGGAGGATTCCCGAATTCTACGGAGAACAGTGCACCATACCATGCCGTGCGACTCAGGCCATTATTGCGCTGGCGAGTTCAAAAGGGTTGGCTCCATGGGACATCATTTTTCTGAATGTGGAGGAAAAAGACACCTCCAGAACATCTTTTGATGTCAATCTCTATGAAGCGGAGCTGACCATCCATGATGCCTGGCCCATGATAAGGCAAGTATTCCAATACTATGGCATAGGAGAAGCCCTTGCCCGCGGATTTTACAATCGCTGCGGATCAAAAACATTGGGTCATATTTCCGGAGGGATAAACAGAGACGGACAGAGCTTTTTCACTGTGTATTTTGGAGCAGTATTCGTCAAAAAAAAGCAACAGGAACCGACAGGTTGAGCGTAGCCCAAGTGTAACTCTCTGGTTTGTACTTTATTAATAAATTTAGTAAGTTATAAATTTTTTTACAAATATTCGGCACTGCATCTGCATCATCCTTTTTTTGTCGAGCGGGACCGACGATATGTTTAATGCTTGATACATTTTCAACAATCATACTATTTCCTGTATACCCGGTGTTGATGACAGCGTTAAACCCGCAGGGATACTAAACCAGAACTATTTCGAAATGTTGAGTTTCTATTGGACCACTGCTCCGACGGAATATCACCACCGGTTACATGAGGAATACCATGCACTATTACACACAATTTGATTCTCCCTTGTGGAGAATCATTCTCGTTGGCGACGAGGTCGGGCTTACCCATCTGCACATGATGACAGGTGAAGGTGTGCGATGCTTTGAAATTGCCACAACATGGGAACGCAATGATTCCCATTTTGCGGACATCAAAAAGCAGATCATGGCCTACTTTGCCGGGCAGCGCACACACTTTGATGTGGAACTCAATCCCCAGGGCACCGTATTCCAAAAACAGGTCTGGCATGCCCTGTGCGCCATCCCTTTTGGAGAAACGCGATCCTACAGTGATATTGCCGCAGCCATCGGCAATCCCAAGGCATCCCGTGCCGTAGGCATGGCCAATGCCAGAAATCCCATTCCTCTCATTGTCCCCTGCCATCGGGTTATAGGCAACAACGGCACGCTCACTGGATTTGCTCACGGACTGACGGCCAAAGCACAACTGCTCAGGATTGAGGGTATCCACTAAACCAGACCTACTTTGAGACCCATAGTTTTTGATCTCACGGAGATACGTTATGGTGACCAAAAAGATCAAAGAAATCATGGCACTTGGTCTTCCCGTTGACTGGATCATGCCCGGCCACGGCATGATCTGGCGGGACAATCCTCTCCAGATCATGAACAAATACCTGGAATGGGCCGACGATTCTCAAGAAAATCAGGTCACCATTCTATACGACACCATGTGGAACAGTACCCGGGACATGGCCGAGGCTATCGCCCGGGACATCCGCAACAGCCCGTGTACACAGCCTGTTTCAAAAGAGAACCCCGAAGACCGTGCACGGTCTTCGGGGTTCTCTGGCTAATACGTCATTGTCATTACTTCCAAAGGAAATTGATTCTAGATGGCCTCCGGGCCCCGTTCACCTGTTCTGATACGCACGGCATTCTCAACGGGAGAGACAAAGATTTTGCCATCCCCCACCTTCCCGGTTCTGGCCGCATCCTGAACAGCACTCAAAATTTCTTCGACCTGCTCGTCATCGACCACGATCTCTATCTTGATCTTGGAAACAAAATCCACCTGATACTCAGCCCCGCGATAGACCTCTTTATGGCCGCGCTGCCTACCGAATCCGCTGACCTCGGTAACCGTCATGCCCCGGATACCCAGTCCTGTCAGGCTGTCCTTGATATCATCCACTTTGAACGGACGTGTAATAATCTCTATCTTTTTCATCCAGCCTTCTCCTCGTCGGTTTGAACACCATCTTACAGCTGATACCCGTGTTCGCTGTGCTGGGCAACATCCAATCCCATTTCTTCCTCATCACCACCAACCCGGACACCAATGGTCCTGTCAATGATTTTGAACAGAACATACGAAACAGTAAAGGAAAAAAGGCAGGTGGCAACCACAGAAACAAATTGTATCCAGAGCTGCTGGGGATTCCCGTAAAAAAGGCCGTTGGCCCCGTCGGGATTAATGGCCGTGCTGGCAAAAAGGCCTGTGGCCAAAGCGCCCCAGATACCACCGACGCCGTGGATGCCCACAACATCCAAGGAATCATCATAGCGCAATTTTGTTTTCAGAAGGACAGCGCCATAGCAGATACCTCCAGCCAGAAAACCGATGATAAGAGAAGGCACAACCCCCACGAATCCAGCCCCAGGGGTGATGGCCACCAGACCGGCCACCGCTCCACTGGCCGCACCCAGGGTTGTGGGTTTGCCATTATGTTTCCACTCCACAAAAATCCATCCCAGAGCGGCGGCGGCTGCGGCTATCTGGGTGGTGACAAAGGCGCTGGCAGCCAGACCGTTTGCGGCCAGGGCACTGCCGGCATTGAAACCGAACCAGCCAAACCACAAAATAGCCGCACCGGTGATGGTCATGGGCAGATTATGCGGGATAAACGAACGTTTTCCATATCCACGCCGCGGTCCGATCACCAAAATGGCAGCCAGTGCCGCGCTGGCCGAACTCATATGTACGACGGCCCCTCCGGCAAAATCCAGAGCACCCATGGCACCCATCCAGCCGCCGCCCCATACCCAGTGGCATAAGGGGGAGTAAACCAGGGTACTCCATAGAACGATAAAGACGAGGAATGCGCTGAATTTCAAACGTTCGGCAAAGGCGCCGGTAATCAGAGCAGGGGTAATGATGGCGAACATGCATTGAAACATCATGAATGCCAGATGCGGGATGGTGCTGGCCATGTCCGGATGCGGTGTCATGCCCACGCCCTTGAGGCCGAGGTAGTCGAATCCGCCGATCAATCCGCCCATGTCGGTGCCAAAGGCCAGAGAATATCCCCATAAAACCCAAACAACAGTTATCACGGCCAGGGCAATAAAACTTTGCATGATCGTTCCCAGAACATTTTTGGAACGGGTCATTCCCCCATAAAAAAGGGCAAGCCCCGGTGTCATGAACATGACCAGAGCGGTACAGATTAAAATAAATCCGGTATCAGCTGCATTCACAGATGGTCCTCCTTATGCAATGAAAGTTGCGGACACCAAGCAACACCCATTCCAATCCTGTATATACTTACCCTTTCGTTGCTTTCTACACTTTTTTGCCCAAAAATAACCGGCACAAAAATACATTTTTGGTAATATTTCATCACAAAAAACCTAATTCTGTCATTTTGAAACATTTTCAGACAAACTTATATAAAAAAATTCATAAAATTTTTTCAACATACTGAAAATGAACGTTATTTCCATGCAGCCTTTTTTATCTGCACAACATATTGTTTACATAATTGCACAACAGATACTTCATCAAGGATAACCATGCCCCCGACCGCCGCCCAGACCCTCCAACGTACGTGGAAGATGACAGTGACCAGCGAGCATGCCACCAACGGGATCACGATCGTTCGACGATTAACCCAGTGCATGGACACCTATTTTTGCGAACGTTGTCAGGAACTCGATTGCTTGGATGAACATTCAGGGTTCTGTCTTCTTGCAGTGGGAGGGTATGGCCGCAAAGAACTCTGCCTGCTCTCGGATATTGACATCCTCATGATCCACAAAGATGGCCGGGAAACTGCAATAGCCAAGGACTTTTTTACTCCCCTTTGGGATCTGGGATTCACCCTGGGGCACGGTGTCATGACCAGTTCTCAATGCCTTGACCTTGCCAAAACGGACAATACCTTCCAGACCTCTCTTCTGGATGCCCGGTTTGTTGCCGGCAGCCGACAGGTCAGCGAGGCAATACTGACCCGCATTGAGGCATTGCTGACCCAAAAACGCCGCCAGGAGCTTTCAACCTGGCTCATTCACGCATATATGGTGCGGCATAAAAAACACGAGGGCACGGGAGGGATGCTGGAGCCGGATATCAAGGAAGGGATTGGCGGGCTACGCGACTGCAACCTGATCCACTGGCTGGCAGTGCTCCATTTCAAGGCCCACGGTATTGAAAACCTGAGCATGCACGGTCTGCTGGATCAGCATGAAAAAGAGACCCTGACCGCTTCTCTGGCGCACATTTTTCTGGTACGCAACGGCATCCACGCCCTGTCACATCGGCCCACAAACAAACTTTATTTCGACATCCAGCCCCAGCTCGCTCAGGCTCTGGGATATGAAGACAGGGGCAATGAACTGGCGGTGGAACGCTTTCTGGCGCGACTGCACCGCCATATGGCCGAAATCAGGATACTCGGTCGCTTTTTTATCCAGAATCATATTCCCTTTGCACACCGGATCATGGATGCAGGAGAACGTCCCGAACAGAAGGAGCCTCTGGATATAAGCAGGTCAGAACTGGTTAACGCTCCCTCCCGGATGATGGATATCTTTGTCCAAAGTTGTGTCACCGGGCGCCCTCTGTCCTGGAAAACACGCCACCGCATCACGGACCTCCACCATCTCGTGGATGACGCCTTCCGTACGGATTCACGGATATGTGCGGCATTCGAGGACATACTCATGTCGCGAGAGGCCGAAGGTACCTTCACCCAGATGCTGGAAACAGGGTTCATGGGCACCTTTATTCCGGAATTCGGGAACATCCAGGACCGTGTCCAGTTTGACGCCTATCATCTTTTCCCCGTGGGCGCACACAGTATCAGAACACTCCGCAACGTATGTACGTGCACCCGGGATGATGATCAAAAATTCGTTCCGCATCTGTGCAGATTTTCGGGAGATAAAATTCTGCGCATGGCCGCGCTTCTGCACGATATCGGCAAAACAGGGCCCAATCATGCGGCCCGGAGTGCTGCGCTGACAGAGACGGTCCTCAAACGATTCGGATGGTCACCAAAAGAACGCGCCGAGGTTGTCTTTCTGGTGGCCAACCATCTTCTACTGGTACATACGGCCCTGCGCCGGGATCTGGATGAGGAATCCGTCATCCAGGATCTGGCCTTCTTTGTGCAGACTCCCCGTCGCCTGCACAAACTTACCCTGCTTACCTGGGCCGATTCCAGGGCCACCGGTCCCAAGGCATGGTCCACATGGACCCGGACCTTGTTACAGGACCTGGTGCTCAAGACACAAAAAATCATGGAACAGGAAGTCATTGCCATACCTCTGGCTGTCCAAAAAATCACCTCCACCAGAGATTTTTTGCGGGCCCAGGCGGTTCATATGTTTCCAGACGATAACCTTGAGTCCCTGCTCCGCACCATCCCTTCCCGGTATCTGCTGCACGTTCCCAGACAGGAAATTCTGGAACACATCAAGCTCATAAAACCCTTTTTGAAAACGGGAGATACCGATCCCGGCAGATGCATACTCACCCACGCCCCTGCTGCAACAGGGACCGTATTCACCAGGCTCACGTTGATCACCAAAGACCGGCCAGGGCTTTTTGCCACCGTAGCCGGAACCCTGGCCCTGCATGACATCCAGGTGCTTACCGCATCTCTGCACCGCTGGCAGAACGGCATCGTCGTAGACACCTTCACGGTCATTGGTCCGCCCGACCCCCTCTATCAGGACGAAGCATGGGCAAGGGTCAAAATCACCCTGACCAAGGCCCTTAAAAATCCCGAAGATCTGACCACAAAATTGACCGCAAAGCAGCAGTTTCACCCCGTTCCCAGACAGCCCCATTGTCTTGAACCGGAATGTGTACGCATTGATAACGCGGGATCTGATTTTTATTCCATTGTGGAGATGCGCTGCCGGGACCATCCCGGTCTGCTGTACACCATAGCCCAAGGGCTGCACCGGGCAGAACTCGACGTTGCCTTTGCCAAAATTGCAACCCACCGGGATCAGGTTCAGGATACCTTTTATGTCCGGGACGCGTGCGGGCAAAAAATTCTCACCCATGATAACATGGCCTATATCCGCAACATCCTTCTGGAAAGCATCGGATAGTTCATTCCGACACATCATCATTCCCAAAGGGCACCCCTTGCGGGTGCCCTTTGGGAATGACACAACCACCCTACTGATTCTAAACATATGGGGGGCGACCAGCCGGTACGCCCCTACTAAAAATTCCGGGTCTGAAGAGTTACTTTATTTTGGTTATAAAACCCTATACACGTCCGGCCTTCACCATAGATAAGGAGTTATTCCTGCATGCATTTTTTCCTTTCTTCTCTTCCATTTATCAAAGTCCTGGCTGCCTTTGCCGTTATGCTCATCGGCATGCGGCTCAAGTGTTCTCTCGGAATTTCCATTCTTATAGGCGGGGTGTTACTCGGCGTACTTTTCGGGGTTGGTCCAGGAGGCATTATTCATGCGGCGGGGCAGGCACTGGTGGGGCAGAAATTTCTGTTTCTGGTGGCGATTGTAGGATTGATTCTGGTCCTTTCTGATGCTCTGGAGCGTTCGGGGCAGTCACGCAGGCTCATGGACGCCCTGTCCGGCTATCTGACCAGCCCCAGACTGCGGCTGATCTTTTTCCCCGCCCTCATCGGCCTATTGCCCATGCCGGGCGGAGCTATCTTTTCCGCACCCATGGTGGGCACGGTTTCTGAAAATATGACCGTGACCAATACCCAACGGGCCCTGATCAATTACTGGTTCCGGCATATCTGGGAACTCGGCTGGCCCCTGTACCCCGGTGTCATTCTCACCGTGGCCCTGGCTGATATTCCCATTATTTCTCTCATTTCCAAAACCTGGCCGGCCATCCTGTTCATGCTTGGCACGGGCTGGTTCTTCTTCCTGCGCCCGGGCGTGTTGGATGTTGCCGCCCTGCAGCTCAAAGATACAAACGGACCACGCAGCCTCACAACAGTGTTTAAGCAGGGATTGCCCCTTTTGGTGGCCATTGTGGGCGCAGTGGGGCTGGAAAGCATTATCCCGGTGGTTGCTCCGAGCGTCCCCTTTGAAATGGGGGTAATCACAGCCCTGGTGGCATCGGTTATCTGTGTCATGGTCCAGAACAGGCTGGGCAGCACATTTCTCAAGGACGTCCTGACCAAAAAAAGTCTGCGGGCCATGCTCCTGGTCGTTGCCGCGATCTTTATCTTCAAGGACATCATGCAGGCAGCCCATGTGGTGGACGCCATGGCCAGTGCCGCCGGGGGCAGTGCAGCCCTGTTTGCGGCAGCGGTGTTTCTCCCCTTTCTGGTGGGCATGGTCGCAGGCATCAACGTTGCCTTTGTGGGCTCGACCTTCCCCCTTCTGCTGGGACTTCTGCACACACTGGGGCTCCAGGACCAGACCATCCCCTATCTGGTACTGGCATCCTTTGCAGGTTTTACCGGGGTCATGATTTCTCCCATCCACATCTGTTTTATCCTCACCTGCCAGTTCTTCCATACCGAACTGGCCACAACCTGGCGCAAACTGGTGGCCCCATGCCTGGTCTTCGCCTGTCTGGGAGCCGGACTGTTCTTCCTCTTGCTCGGATAAAATCTATTTTCAGGACCGAAAAAAGGGTTCACCCGGATTGAAACAACGTATACGCATCCGGGTGAACCCTTTTTATATCCATAAAGGCCCACTGGACACATATGCTTGATGTATCCAGTGGGCTTCTTCTATGTTCTCACACAGCCGCAGCTGCACATGGAACGCATCCGCATCCGATTCTGAGCAAACTGTATTTTGATATCCCGTTTAAGGTTCATAAATCCATCGCCATGCTCTTGGGCAACATCAGCACCCTGCTGAATTTCTTTATCCGTGAGCACAAAAACATGCACCAGGGGCCCGACCTTTTTTTCAAGCATTTTCCGGGCGCATGCCTTATGGCACCCGTCAATAACAATGACATCCGCAGCGTTTTTTGCAGATTCAATATCCCCTGCATACCCCGCCCCGATGGCCGCCAGACACAGAGGCTCAGCAAACCCGTCGGAAACGATAGCCCGGGCCAGTTCATGGGCCAGATACCCGCCCAAAAGACATCCCGAGCATCCAGTGACCAGGGTTGGAGCTAACGCTAGGGGTTCGATCTCAAACATACTGTCTCCTTACAAAAGATGTCCCAAGACTTCTGACAAAAGCATACTCACGCAACCTGCTGCTATCCGATAACCATATTGAAAAAATATCCGGTAAACAGGATTCCAAGCCCCACCACGCCCACGAAAACAGCGATAAGCCGAGGTTTGAGCACTTTGCGCAGGATGATCATTTCAGGAAGCGACAGGGCGATCACACTCATCATAAAAGCCAGGACCGTACCCAGAGCCGCGCCTTTGCCCAGCAGTGCCTCGACAATGGGAATAATCCCGGCAGCGTTGGTGTACATGGGGATACCGATGATCACAGAAGCCGGAACTGACCACCAGGCGGATTTGCCCATGAGAGAAGCCATGAAGTTTTCCGGGACATACCCGTGGATGGCAGCACCAAGAGCGATACCAATGATCACATACAACCAGACTTTTCCAACAATATCCTTGACCGACTGCCAGCCATACCTGACGCGATCATACAGGGTCTTTACCCCGTTACTATTCTGGGTCGGATCGTTTTGCACCAGGGTTACCCATTCCTCAATGTGCTTCTCCATTTTCAACCGGCCGATGACCCATCCGGCAATGATGGCAATACAAAGTCCCGTGCCCATATACAAAACAGCCACCTTCCAGCCCATGAGACCGTACAACAGCACAACGGCAATTTCATTGACCATGGGTGCGGCAATAAGAAAGGAAAAGGTAACACCCAGAGGCACACCTGCGGCCACAAACCCGATAAACAGGGGCACTGCCGAACACGAACAAAACGGGGTCACAATACCCAGGAAAGCGGCCAAAACATTCCCTGCTGATTCGGATTTCCCGGCCAGGATTTTTCTGGTCCTGTCAGGCGTGAAAAAAGAACGCAAAATGCCCACTGCAAAAACGACAATACCCAGCAGCATGAGTACCTTGGGGGTGTCATAGAGGAAAAATTGTACGGCATTTCCCAGATGGGAGCCCGGCACAAGCCCCAAAAAATCAAAGGTCAAAAAGTTGGAAACGCCCAAAAGCTGGGAATACACCCCGTACCAGAGAATAAATATTGCCAGTCCTATGGCGGTCATCTTCCCCATGGACGGAGCAGGCGCCAGCGTTTCTGTAGGTGCCTTTTGCCCCGAAGAACATGAGCAGGGTTTCATGTTCAAGGGAGTAAAAGGTTTCGTTGTTTTGATGGATTCCAAAGGTTCCATGGTTATCTCCTTTTTTTACTTGGCGAAAAAGCCAATAATGATGAGAAATTTTTTTGCCGACTGATCCGCCAGCTGACAACTACAAATACAATTTCTTATTTTCCTTTTTGACCAAATAAGAAGATCCTCCCCACCTGTCAAGTATCGGATACTATGCGACTCACATCTGGGGGGCACACCTCATCTACAACCATACAAATAGATCGTATAAAAAGCACACATCTGCCATTCTCCCCTCCTGTACGCTCCTGTTTTCCGCTGAATCATTGCTGCGCACTGCCTCCTGAGCACTACGCACGTTATTAAACCAAACCACGTTTGAGGGATTGAGTTTTTTTCACCGCGAAGAACGCTAAGGAACACGAAGAAAAGCAACAAAATAAAGCTCAATCTATCCCAGATTCTTCACCCTTCGCGTTCCTTCGTGCCCTTCGCGGTGAAAAAAGAATTGAACAGTGATAACCTGTTCGAAAACTATGGGTCTGAAACTGGGTTTGGTTTAGAATCTCCCTTATCTGTTATCAGAAATATATTTTTCCACATCAAACTTCCTCCTGCACCCCGCCGCAGTCATATACCGCACAGTTCCGAACACCGCTCTCTCCTTCCACGGCCTGTCATGCAACCCTCCCATGGACCAGAGCACACCCACGTATCCGCTGGGGTCCCGGCCATCGAACTCGTACCGATCGTTGAGATAGATGGCCGTGGCCATGGCGTCCTCGGGTGTTTTGGACCATTCCAGAATTTTCTTGGCCCAGTACATACGCATATACCCGTGCATGGTGCCGGTCGTGACCATTTCGCCCTGGGCCGCGTTCCACAGAGGATCATGGGTTACACCATCCTCCAGATCTTTCCTTGAATAGACATAGTCGCGTACATCCAAACGGTGCTTGTCCAGAGTTGCTCTGCCCCATGCAGGAAGTCCCTTGATGGAATCATAGTACGGATTGTGCAAACAAAAATTATCCGTGAGCTCCCGCCTGATGATCATCTGTTCGAGAAAATTCTGCTGCCCCTCTGTCTGCCGGGATCGGACCGCTTCCAGAGCCACCCGCTGGGCCGCAATCTGACCAAAATGGAGCCAGGGCGAAAGGCGGGAAAGACCATGAACATTGGGGTCCCGGCTGGATTGGTCATAACGGTCAAGGCCATCGGCCATGAAGGCATACATGCGGTCCATCCCTGCCGTATACCCCGGAATAATCCCGATCACCGGGGCAACGGAGACATCAACATCCAGACCGTTTCTAAGGACACCCCAATCCGGCGGCGTGTTCGGTTCTTCCGAAACATGGAGTTTTTCCCAGGCAGGAAAGGGTTCCAGAAACTCCGCAAGCAGCTTCTGGATCTTGGGACGAATGGTCCGGGCGGCATACTCCTGTTTGTCGGAAACCCGCCAGGCCGGGATGATATTATGGGCATCCACTTCATAGAAAGGGATGTCCAGCGCCTGGAGCACTCCCTGTTTCCATGCCTGTTTGCTACGCAGGGGATCAAAATCAGTGACCACACACCCGGCATCCAGATCCCGGACAAAGGCGGGTACAACATCTTCCGGGGTCCCCGCCCGGATATCCAGAGGGATACCCATCTGTTGTGCCCGATTCCAGGTTTCTTCCAGCCCCTGGAGCATAAAATCATACTGACGCAGACAGGCACCTTCAAACGACGGAACCAGGCAGAACACCACCTGCAGAGGAACCTGTGCCTTCTCCGCCTTTTCCCGGGCAAAGAGCAAAGCCCAGTTATCGTCCATGCGCTGGTCCCGACTCATCCAATAGACAACAGCACCTAAACGTTGCGGCGCATCGTTCAGACGACGAACGCGATCAGGATGCACGTCCCGGATCATCGAACCTCCTGTGCTCCGTGTTGGACAACCATGATCTCCTGCACATCCTGAAACCGTTCCACGACCACATAGCGCGACACGTGAACAGCGATAAAGGCCGTATCCGGATTTTGAAAAAATCGATGCATCCCCGGATGATCCTTTGCAATGACAGGCCGGATATCCGCAATGCTGTCATGGGTAACCTCAAAAGCCCTTCCGAGCACGGTCACGGCCATGGCCTCAGTATAATCGTCATCGACATTCTTTCTATTGTCGGCCAGCAGCGAGACCTCGGGCCGGGCTAGAATATTCCGGTATTTCTCCGTATTTCTGGGCGTGGCCAGAACAAGGATTGCCAGATCCGGGGTGAGGCCAAAGGCCATCAGGCTGCAATAGGGTCCAGAGTCCGCAAGGGTTGCCAGGACCATGCTTTTCTGGGTGGCAAAAAAACGATGCAGCTTGGCCTGCCATGCCGGATCATCTTCCAGGAGAAGCATGGGCCGTTTTTCTTCGGTTGCCGGCTCATGGAGAACGCAGGATGCCTGTGCTTCCGCCCGTACCGGCGGACTGATCACGGGGCAGAGAATATGGCGGGTGATGCCCTTGAGCATCCCCTTGAAAATAAGGGCGTGGAAGGGAGCAAAAAGATACCAGTAGATAATGCCCCAAAGCCCCCGGGGAAGAAACCGGGCGCTCTGACGCAGTTCCGTGCGTCCCTGTCCCTGGGAAGTGATCACAAATTCCAGCATGGCTTCTCCGGGAACCTTCATCTCGGCCAGCAGGGTCAGGCGATGGTTCTCCTCCACGTCCACAACCCGCCAGAAATCCAGGGCGTCACCCACCAGGATCTGCCGGGGATCACGCCGGCCACGGCGCAGCCCCACCCCGCCCATGAGCTTGTCCGCCCATCCACGTATTTTCCAGAGCATATCCCCATAATACCACCCGCGATCGCCACCTATAGTCCGGATGGTTTCCCACACAGCGGCGGGGTGTGTCTGCAGCACAGTGGTATAATTGGAGGAAAATACGGTCCCGCCGGCATAGTCTTTATCTCCGCAGGCCATCCATTCAGGATTTTTCACGGCCCCGGCATCGCTCCAGCACGTGGCTACGGATTGCTGCCGCACCCGCTGCAGGGCCAGGGCTATGGCTTCCCGGCAGGAAAGCAGATTCTGGGGGATGATGTTGGCAATGCGCATGTCTGCACACACCACCTCATTTTTGAGTCCTTCGGCCAGAGGTTTGGCAATGCTTGCCGGAAGCGGGGTGACCAGATTGATCCAGTGGGAGCTGAGCCCCGGGCTGAGTACAGGGACAGGGATGATAATCCGTTTGCGCAGCCCGGCTTCCTGGGCATAAATCTGGAACAGTTCCTCATAGGTCAGGATATCGCGCGATCCAATGTCAAAGGTCTCTCCCCTGGTCTCGGGATGTTCCAGACACCCGGTCAGATACCCGAGCACATTACTGATGGCGATGGGCTGGCACCGGCTCCGGACCCATTTGGGGGTGAGCATGACGGGCAGCCTGTCCACAAGATACCGAAGGATCTCAAAGGAAGCGCTCCCGGCCCCCAATATCATGGCCGCCCGAAGCCAGGTCACGGGGACGTTACCCTGGACGAGGATTTCTCCCACCTCCATGCGCGATTTGAGATGTTCACTCAAATCCTTGTCCTGCCCCCCCAGACCGCCCAGATAGATGATCTGCTCAAGGCCTGCGGCCGAAGATGCTGCAACCATGTTCTCGGCCGCCGTGCGATCCTTGCCCGAAAAATCTCTGGTACCGGCCTGCATGGCATGGACCAGATAAAAGGCCGCATGACACCCGGCCACAGCTTTTTCCAGGGACTCCCTGTCCAGGACATCCACCGGCACGATTTCCAGGTGCGGATGACGTGCATAGGGCCGGCACCCAAGTTTGGACACTGAACGTGCTCCGGCCCGCACATGGTAGCCTTGGTCCAGAAGCATGGGCACAAGACGACCGCCGACATAGCCTGTTGCACCGAGCACAAGAATAGGTTTTTGTGGTATGTTCATGATCTCCCCTGGATGAGAAAAATTAAAAACACGAAAAACGCATGCGCCACGTAGGGGCACGATGCCGGGCCCTTTTGGGCTGACAATTGACCAGACATTATTCAATACACAATCTTGAACGATATTGCATTTTCTGTAGGGGCGCCCCCCCCGTGGGCGCCCTTTTCGGACGTGGGCGCCCTTTTCGGATAACACCACCACCCTACGGATTCTGAACATATACGGGGCAGACACATGTGCCCATAAAGGGCAGACACATGTGCCCATAAAGGGCAGACACATGTGCCCATAAAGGGCAGACACATGTGCCCATAAAGGGCAGACACGGGGGTCTGCCCCTACTACATATTGGTTCATCCGGGTAATGCGTAGATGGCCTCTAGAATGCTCCACGGTGCAACAGATACTCTTTTGCCGGATGAGCCATAAATCCATCCTAGTCGTTTCAATTCACGCGAATGGTGAATTATAAACCTTCCCATACGTTTTCACAAAGAATTTTGTAGGGGCAGTTCACGAACTGCCCGTTTTTGCGGCCCCCCGAGAGGGGCCGCAAAAATAATTATTTGTATCCGTCAAATGCCGCATAACGCTCCCTTTCACACATGATTCAGCAATTTGAGCTCGATGGGATGGGGATGCAGATACCACTGACCTGCCAGATATTCCTGCTTATACATTCGCACATAATGATTAAGCAGGGTTATGGGGACGATAAGAGGAACATGGCCCTCTTTGTAATTTTCAATAATCTCCAAAAGTTCCTGCTTTTCATCACCCGTCAGATCCCGCTTGAAATAGCCCATAATGTGCATAAGCACATTTACGTTTTTACTGACCGTCGCCTTGAGGGTCAGGGCCGAAGTCAATTGCGAAAAATATTCCTCAAAAAGTTCGTCCATATCCCACTGCTTGCCCGCGGCCACCAATTTCCCCATGGAGCTGTACATCTCAGGACTTTGGGACATGATCATATATTTGTGGCGGGTATGGAACTCCACCAGGCTCCCCAACGTCTTACCCGTTATGAACATGTCCCGCCAGCGCTGCATCACAAAAAGACGGCGGATAAAATTTTCCCTGAGCCCCGGATCATGCAGACGGCCGTTTTCCTCCACAGGAAGCAAAGGAAAGCGTTCCATGAACATGCGGGCAAAGACTCCTACCCCTTTGGCAACAGGAAATCCCTTGTCATTGTAGACCTTGACCCGCTCCATGCCGCTGCTCGGTGACTTGGGCATAAAAATGAACCCGCACAGATCAAAACCAGCCAACCGTTCCAGTTCCGTGCGCACCCATGACTGCATCTTTTCCGTATGATCGATCCCGGTCTTTTGGGTCACCAGGCGGGGGTGCTCGATATCATTACCCACCAGCCGCAGGGCTTCCCTGGGGATAGGCATTCCACATCCCACCTCTGGGCATACGGGCACATATTCCAGATAGGGTCCTAAAATATCCGTAAGCAAATGACTGTGTTTGTGTGAACCGTCATAGCGTACCTTCTCACCCATGAGACAGGCACTGACACCAACCATGATTTTTTCACTCACGCGCCCTCCCTTCTGACCTTTTTTCGTTATGTATGTGTACATCATTCTTGAGGAATATTCTATGAACGGATACGTAAAAAATTCGTTGGATCTGTGTTTTTTGATGTGGTGACAAAGGGGACGACGAATAAAGTTCATTTCGCTG
>Ga0265294_10001962_pt1 | contig 27214 bp, 24 predicted proteins | sample MunlanPumphouse3_FD_192504 | JGI IMG/M metagenome (GOLD analysis project Ga0265294, IMG submission 192504) | Groundwater microbial communities from a municipal landfill in Southern Ontario, Canada - Pumphouse #3 | ecosystem: Environmental > Aquatic > Deep subsurface > Groundwater | place...
ATTAATAAGTCTATTACTCCGATGAAACCTTTCGGCACTCCGTCAGGATGTTTTCTGTACCACCTCGAAACAGGTAAGATGATGAGCAGCAGTACTATACAATTGATGAAAATGCCTATAACATTTTTTGTTATAGATAAATCGAGCGGGCGAATTTCTTCACCGCTACCGTTGACCTCTACTATCTTTCCGGCGTGTTTCCCGTCTTCTTTGCCTATACTGAGACCTTCGTAACACTCTGTGTGATGAAATACAGATGACATAAAAACATGAAAACCGCTTGTCTTGCTGTAAATAATTACAGGTAAAGGTATTGTGATGTGCTTTTCTCCTATGGTTATTATGTGCCACTCGTAAGAATCGCCTGTATGCTCAAATATAATCTTGCTTACATTTAATTTCTCGGTCGCTTCTTCTTCGCTGCCGGCACATTGCACCTTGCTCGGAACAAGTATCAAAAATATTAAAGATAATATGAAAATAATACGTTTCATCTTATTATTTTTCTTTTGTCATTTGGATAAAAAGCCAACTTTCGAGGGTTAAACAAATAAAATAAAATAACATAAACACAACAACAAATGCTATATTGTTGATAGCTACTAACTTAATGTATAGTAACGCAAAAACCAAAAATATGATGAATTTGATACCGCGAATAAGCCAATAAAGTTTGAAATTTACTTCGTGTTTTTTATTGTAAATATTTATTAATATTAAATTACTTGCCAACATCACAATTAAAGTCAATGCCGGAATAACAGGATACAACGCAAAATAGAATTGTGGCATGAAATATTTAAGCCATGCAAATCCTATGATGCCCAAAAGGATAATAATTATAGAGCTTATTATCAGTTTATTTTTCATTGTTATTTTTATTTAAGTAAAGGTACTTCTACGCACATAGATACTACATTATTTCTGATTTCCAAGAAGCCGCCGCTAATAGTTAATTCGTTGAGGGTGTCACTGTTGTCTTTATATTTTATGATACCTACTTCGAGTGCGGAAATCATATTAGCGTGGTTTTCAAGTATTACGAAAGGGCGATTGTTAATACATGGGACAAGTACATAGTTTGTATTGCCGTCATAAAACGTTTTTTCCGGTGATAATATCTTGAGAGTCATCTTCTTCTATTTATTAGCATTACCCAAAAGTGCCTCGCCTTTTTTAACAGCATCTTCTATAGAGCCTACATTCAAAAAAGCCATTTCGGGCAGATAATCTACTTCACCGTTAAGAATAGCTTTGAATCCTTTGATAGTATCGTCTATGTGTAGCATAACGCCCGGGATACCTGTAAATTGTTCAGCCATGTAGAAAGGTTGTGATAAAAATCTCTGGACTTTTCTTGCGCGGTTGATAGTCAATTTATCTTCTTCGGAAAGTTCGTCCATACCTAATATAGAGATAATATCCTGCAACTCTTTTTGGCGTTGTAGGATTTGTATTACTTTTTGTGCTGTATTGTAATGGTCTTCGCCGACTATTTCGGGTGTCAGCATACGTGATGAAGAATCGAGCGGGTCTACAGCGGGGAAGATGCCGAGTTCGGATATTTTTCTACTCAAGACGGTGTTAGCGTCCAAGTGGGTAAATGTTGTAGCCGGAGCAGGGTCGGTGAGGTCGTCAGCAGGAACGTAGACTGCTTGTATTGATGTAATAGAGCCATTTTTTGTAGAGGCTATTCTTTCTTGCATTGCGCCCATTTCGGTAGCAAGAGTAGGCTGGTAGCCGACAGCGGAAGGCATACGTCCGAGTAATGCCGAAACTTCGGAGCCTGCTTGTGTGAAACGGAAAATGTTGTCGATGAAAAAAAGTATGTCGTGACCGCCAGCAGCAGCATCACGGAAAGACTCTGCTACCGACAAACCTGATAAAGCTACCGAAGAACGTGCTCCGGGAGGCTCATTCATTTGTCCAAAGACAAGTGTGGCTTGCGATTTTGCCAATTCATGGTAGTCAACTTTGGATAAATCCCAATTTCCGGCTTTCATGCTTTTCATAAATTCGTCGCCATATTTTATGACACCGGATTCCAACATCTCGCGCAAAAGGTCGTTACCTTCACGTGTACGCTCGCCGACACCCGAAAATACCGAATAACCATTGTAGCCCTTGGCTATATTGTTGATGAGTTCCATTATGATGACGGTTTTTCCGACACCTGCACCGCCGAAAAGACCTATCTTGCCACCTTTGGCGTATGGTACCAACAAATCTATAACCTTGATGCCTGTGAACAAGATGTCCTCTACCGTAGTCAGGTCTTCAAACTTAGGTGGCTCTCTGTGAATAGGATACGCATTGCTCTTGTCTAATAACTTAAGACCATCAATGGCATCACCGGTAACATTCATCAGTCTTCCTCTGATTTGGTCGCCTATAGGCATGGTAATCGGTGAACCCGTAGCCGTAACTTTCATGCCACGCATCAACCCATCAGTGGAGTCCATGGCAACTGTACGTACAATACTTTCACCAATGTGCTGCTGAACTTCAACAATTAAAGGCTTGTCATTACTTCTTTCAACTTCAAGAGCTTCGTGTATCTTTGGTAAGAAACTCCCTTCGTCTGAACTCTTAAATTTAACATCAACAACAGGACCTATGACCTGAGATATCCTGCCAACCAATTTTGTCATACTAAGCTATTAAAATTTTGCAAATATATCAATAATAATAGAATATTCTGTTTAAAAAAAAACAAAAAAATAAGCGACATTGTGTAAGAATGCCGCTTGTTTTTTTTGAAAATTATGTTCGATTAGAAGTTTAACAAGAAACTCAACATAATACCTGCGGCTACGGCTGAACCGATGACACCGGAAACGTTTGGTGCCATGGCGTGCATCAACAGGTGATTAGATGGGTCGGCTTTCAAGCCTTCTATTTGTGCTACTCTTGCGCTGTCAGGAACAGCAGATACGCCTGCAGCCCCGATAAGCGGATTTATTTTATTGTCTTTTTTGAGAAATAGATTCATCACTTTTGCAAAAAGTACACCGCAAGCGGTAGCTATGATGAAAGATAAAGCTCCTAAAACAAATATCATTATGGATTTATCTGTTAAAAAGACTGTTGCCTGCGTTGAAGCTCCTACGGTGACACCCAATATTATTGTGACAATGTCAATTAAGGCGTTACTTGCAGTATTAGCAAGACGTTTGGTAACACCACTTTCTTTTAAGATGTTGCCAAAAAACAGCATACCTAACAACGGTAAAGCACTTGGTGCGATGAAACAGGTGAGTATCAGACCAATAATAGGGAAGAACATTTTCTCTCTTTTTGATACTGCCCTCGGCGGTTTCATTTTTATCTGTCTTTCTTTTTTTGTTGTCAGAAGTTTCATTACAGGTGGTTGGATAACAGGTACCAAAGCCATATAAGAATAGGCTGCTATAGCAATAGGTCCGATGAGGTTGTCGACTGTTTTTCCTGCGAAAGCTCCTGTGTGCATGATGTTTTTTCCGTTAGCCAACATTGATGACATAAAGATAGCTGTAGGACCATCTGCACCGCCGATGATGCCTATTGCGCCTGCTTCAGGAGGTGCGAAGCCTAACATCAAGGCACTCCAGAAGGTGATGAAAATGCCTATTTGTGCCGCAGCACCCAATAACATCAATCTCGGACTTGATATAAGCGATGAAAAGTCTGTCATGGCACCTATACCTAAAAATATCAATGGTGGATATATACCTTGAGTAACACCGAAGTACAGGTAGTTCAAAACACTGCCCTGTTCATAAATGCCTACTCTTAATCCTGCACCTTCCATAAATGGAATGTTACCTATGATAATACCTACACCTATCGGTATCAGCAGCAAAGGCTCATATTCAAATCTGATTGCAAGGAAGATGAAAATTAAACCTACTACTATCATTATAAGGTGTCCTCTTGTACAGTTTGCAAATCCGGTGTATCTTAAAAACTGTTTCACTCCGTCAAAAGCATCCGACTCATCAACAGTTTGTGCGGGTTCTGTAACGTTGGCAACAGCTTGAACTTCTTCACCGTTCTGCGGCTGAACGCTTGTTCCTTCTATAGCTGCTTCTTTGTTTTGTGTGGAATCATTACCGGTGACGAAGGCAGAACCAAAAAGTACTACAAGGACTAAAAATATCATTGTTGCAGCTTTTTTTACCGGCGAATATTTCTTCAATATATTATTATTCATACGTCTTGTTTGTTTTTAATGTGTTATAATACCCATTTTAAGCCAAAGCCGTTATCATGAGTATTTCAAACTAATCTATTCTTATTTTACTTAATAAACATCTATATATATAAGGTGTTATTTAATTTCGATAAGCATTGCGCCTTGTAAAACAGAGTCGCCAACTTTAACATGAATTTTGGTAACAGTGCCATTCCCTTCAGCAAGAACGTCATTTTCCATTTTCATTGCTTCGTATACTAATAATTTCTGCCCTTTAGTAACCGAGTCACCCTCTCTTACTAAAATATTCAGTATGTTGCCCGGCAATGGAGCTTTAATGAATTGGGCTGTTCCTGATGGTGAACCACTGACAGTTGCCATGTTTGTTGAAGCTGAACTGCGCACTAATGTAGGTGTCTTCGGCGGTACTATGTTAGGTGCGCCTTTTTCCGTTTTTACATTGTAAGTGGTGCCATTAACATCAAGAGTAATTATGTCGTCTTCATGTTTCAAAATTTCAACATTATATTTGTTTCCGTTTATGTTAAAACTATATTTTTTCATACGTCTTTTATTTTTTTTATTGATGTACTAAGTGTTCATTGAAAAATTTTCTTTGACAAAATGTTATGAACGCCTGTCTTTTTGTTGTTTGATTTTATTTGGATATTTGATTTAAAAATTGATGTTTGTCTGACCATGGAGATTGACGTCTGATTTCTTTTGTGTTGACAGTCAAAACATTGCTCTCATAGTCGTGAAGATCGTTGAAATATAGGTGTAGAGCGCAGCTTATAGCAGCGTTTACTTCTCCTGACATAAAGTCGACATTAATATCTGTGGAAGGCGTTTGCGGTTGAGTTTTTTTAGTTGTATGTTTAATGTTTAATTGCATTATTTTTGGAATAATTCTGTATATTACTGATAAAAATAATAATGCGAGGAATACCACTAAAATTCCGACTATCCCTATTGTTAGCGCAAAGCCGTCAAATGCTGACCAATCCCATGTTATTGCTAATATATTCATAATAAATTATTTGATGATTTTACAATGGTAAATTGGAATGTTTTTTAGGTGGCATTGAGTCTTTTTTGGTAGAGAGAGTGCATAAGGCTCTGATAATTCTGAAACGGGTGTTTCGTGGTTCAATTATGTCGTCAATGAAGCCGAATTTTGCTGCTTGATAAGGATTGGCAAACATGTCTTGATATTCTTTTTCTTTTTCTTTGAAAAATTTATCTTTTTCTTCTTTGTTGGTTATATCTTTGAGAGCTTTACTTTCGAGGACTTCTATGGCACCTTTGGCACCCATTACGGCGATTTCTGCTGATGGCCATGCGTAGTTTGCGTCAGCACGCAGTTGTTTGCAGCTCATTACATCGTGAGCACCGCCGTAAGATTTTCTGAGAGTGATGGTGATTTTTGGAACAGTTGCTTCACCAAATGCGAATAGCAGTTTTGCACCATGAATGATGATGCCGCCATATTCTTGTCCTGAACCCGGAAGGAAGCCCGGAACGTCAACAAAAGTAATAATAGGAATGTTGAAAGCATCACAGAAGCGTACAAAACGCGCACCTTTTCTTGAGGCTTCTATGTCTAAAACGCCGGCATAATATTTTGGCTGATTAGCTACAATGCCTACCGGCATGCCGTTGAATTTGGCAAATCCTACGATGATGTTTTTTGCATAGTTGCTGTGAACTTCCAAAAATTCGTGATTATCTATAACTGAATGGATTATGTCAAGAACGTCATAAGGCTGATTTGGATTGTCGGGGATGATTTCGTTGAGAGAATCTTCAAGTCTGTCGATAGGGTCATCACAAGGTGTGACGATAGGGTCTTCCATATTGTTGTTAGGAATGTACTCGAGAAGTTTTCTAATCAGCATGATACCTTCTTGCTCGTCAGCCACTTTAAAATGAGCAACCCCTGATTTAGATGCGTGAACATTTGCGCCACCAAGGTCTTCGGTTGTGATGTCCTCACCCGTTACGGTCTTTGTTACTTTAGGTCCTGTAACAAACATGTATGCGTTTTGTTCACTCATGATGATAAAATCGGTTAATGCCGGTGAATATACTGCACCGCCGGCACAAGGTCCAAAAATCGCTGAAATTTGTGGTATAACGCCGGAGGCAATGATGTTACGCTCAAAAATCTCTGCATAACCGGCAAGGCTTGTGACACCTTCTTGAATACGGGCACCACCACTGTCGTTGATACCTATCAACGGCGCACCTACTTTTAACGCTTGGTCCATGATTTTGCATATCTTTTGTGCAAAAGTTTCAGATAAACTGCCACCCATAACGGTAAAATCTTGTGAAAATACATAGACAATTCTGCCGTCTATGGTGCCATGTCCGGTTACAACACCATCGCCAAGAAAAAGTTGTTTCTCTAATCCGAAGTTGTTGCACCTGTGGGTTACAAACATATCGTATTCTTCAAAACTGCCTTCATCTAAAAGCATCAAAATTCTTTCTCTTGCAGTAAATTTACCTTTTGCATGCTGTGCTTCAATGCGGCCGACACCGCCCCCTAACTGAGCTTTCTGTCTTAGCTCAATCAGCTGATTTAGTTGTTCTTGATTGTTCATGATATATTATTTGTTCTTGATTCTTTTCTTTTTTGATTTTTATCAGACTATTTGTTCGGGTCTTCACATAATTCCGTCAAAACGCCAAACGAAGATTTAGGGTGTACGAAAGCTATACTCAAACCTTCTGCTCCTTTGCGTGGAAATAAGTCTATAAGCCTTACATCTTTAGATTTTAAATCGTCTAATGATGAGGCTATGTCATCTACTGCAAAAGCAATGTGATGTATGCCCTCACCTCTTTTTTCGATAAATTTTGCTATTGTACCCTCAGGGTCGGTAGATTCCAATAATTCTATCTTGGTTTGACCTACTTTTAAAAATGCAGTCTTTACTTTCTGGTCTTCTACAACTTCTACGTTGTAACATTTAAAACCTAATACACCTTCGTAATAAGGCAGACTCTCCGCAATGCTCTTAACAGCAATGCCAATATGCTCTATGTGACTGATATTCATAATACTTATATATTTTATGATTTTAAACTGCAAAGGTAATGTTTTTTCTTTAATATTTTACTTTTAATGTTTAAGTTTTTCATTTGTGAGATATTGCCTGCAAAAGCAATATTTTATTATCTTTGTCGTTTGTTATAAAACTAAAATTTTTAATATGAAGTTAAAATCCCTTGTGGTCATATTATTATTGATAATATTTGGTAATCAGTCGTTTACACAAAATTTGTCGGGCGAAATACAGGATAATCCATCGTATATAGAGGCTTGCGAAATTTATAATTCCGGAAATTATGTTGCTGCCATGCACCTCTTTGAAAAACTTTATGCTTCTAACACAGATGAAGATAATTTTTCACAGAAAGCTAATTCGTTGTACTTTCTGGCTGTTTGCTATGAGAAAACCGGAAATGTGCAATCTGCTGAAAAATATTTGTATGAATTTCTTGACTTATATCCCGAAAGTATAAATAATCAGTCTGCTAAATGGGAACTCGCCGGCATTTGCTTTGATAAAAAAAATTATAAGGCTGCATTGCAACTTTACGAGAATGTAAATATCTTTAAACTTAATGCAGAAGAAAAAGAAAAGTTTTTCTTTAATAAAGGTTATTGCTATCTTAAAATTGATGATTTGGATAATGCCGCTTCATGCTTCTTTGAAATTAAAGATAATAAATCGGACATCGGAAAGGCTGCAGCTTATTATTATGCTCATATCTCTTTTGATAAACAAAATTATGAGTCGGCACTTCAGACGTTTCAAAAACTTGTTGATGATGCCGAATTCGGCACTACATCAACTCATTATATAGTACGTATTTTATATGTTCAAGGGAAATATGATGAAATTATTTCAATGGCAGATAATATTAAACTTTTGAAAAATAAGAAAAATAGTGCTGAAACCGAGAAAATTATCGCAGATGCTTATTTCCAAACAGGAAATTATGATAAAGCTTTGCCTGCTTTGCTTAAAACGGCTTCCTCCGCTTCACGCTATCAAAATTATCAGATTGCATACTGCTATTTTAAAAATAATGATTTTGCAAAGGCAATACCGTATTTTGAAAAGGCAACTTCAACAAATGATGAACTCGGACAAAATGCTTTTTATCATCTGGGGTTATGCAATTTAAAAACCAATAATAAAAAGTTTGCTGCAACAGCTTTTCGTGAAGCTCATAAATTAAATTACAATGAACAGATTAAAGAAAATGCTTTGTTTAATTATGTCAATATTGTATATGAAACAGGTTTTGACCCTTATAATGAAGCAATTAGCGCATTGCAGCAGTTTATTGACGACAATCCGGCTTCGCAGCACCTCGATGATGCTTATTCTTTCTTGGCAAATTTGTATTTATCTACTAAAAACTATAAAAATGCTCTCAATTATATCGATAAGTTGGATGTGAAAACGCCCGAACTGAAAATAGCTCATCAAAAAATTACGTATTCTACTGCACTTGAAACTTTTGAAGCCGGCAAATATGAAGATGCAATATCAATGTTCAGAACTTCACATAAGTATGGACTTGATAAAACTATTTCAGCTTCAGCAGCATATTGGATTGCCGAAAGCTATTATAAATCAGGAAATTATTCGGCAGCCATAGAAGAATATAAGAGCTTTCTCAAAATGCCGCTTGCTTATGACTTAGACATATATAATAATGCAAATTATTCTCTCGGATATTGCTATTTTAAACAAAAAAATTATGTTGATGCCGAAAAATTCTTCAGGAAATTTATAAATTCACGCACTCACTCCGATAAATTGCTGCTTTCTGACGCATGGAACAGAGTAGGCGACTGCTATTTTATTCAACATCAGTATAGTCAGGCTGTTAAGTCTTATAATCAAACAATTGAACTCAAAACAGGTAAAGTTGATTATGCTTATTATTATAAAGCAGTTGCTTACGGTGCTACCGGAAACCTTGATGCTAAAATTAGTACGCTGCAAGAGTTTCTGAAAATGTCTAAAACAACCTCCTTTAGAAGTAATGCACTCTTTGAACTTGCTAATACTTACACTCTTAATGAAAATGTAAATCAGGCAATTACAACTTATAAACAAGTTATAACCGACTACCCGAATACTACTTTTTCGGTTAAGTCAAAACAAAAAATCGGACTTTTGTATTATGCCCAGAATAAATATGACAATGCTTTGTCTTATTTAAAAGATGTGGTGGTTTCTTATCCGGGAACAATAGAGGCTAACGAAAGCCTTGCTTCTCTGAAAAATATTTATATAGAATTGAACAGAGTAGACGATTATATGGCGTTTGTTAACAGCTCGACGAATATCGTGACATCGGTTTCCGAAGCTGATTCTATGAGTTTTGCAAGCGCTCAAAATCTTTTCGCTGCACGGAAGTATGCGGAAGCTAAACCTATATTGCAAAACTATATAGCTGTTTTCCATTCCGGAGCATTTTTGCCCACAGTGTACTTTTATCTTGCAGAATGTTACTTCTTTGAAGAAAAATATGATTCGGCACAAATTTATTATCGTAATGTGACTGATTCGCCTAAAACAATGTTTACCGAAACAGCCGAAATACAGTCGGCTAAAATATATTTTTATAATCAGGATTATGAAAATTCTGCGAAATTGTATGAGAAAATCATTCAACAGTCTGATTATGATTATGTTATCAATGAAGCAAAAATTGCTTTAATGAGATGTTATGATGAACTTTCGGAATATGACAAACTGTATTCTTTATCTAAAGAGGTGATAAATATTCCGGAGATTGAGGCAGCTGTTTATGAGGAGGCAAAGCTAAATATTGCCCATTCTCAGTTTGGACTCGGTAAATATGATACGGCTTATTCGGAATTTTTATCTTTTGCAGAAAAATATAAAACGGAAAAAGGTGCCGAAGCTAAGTATTTTTGCGCTTTTATAGATTATCTTTCAGATGATTATCAAAAATCGGAAAAAGAAATTTTTGAACTTGTCGAAAATTATAATTCTTATGATTATTGGGTCGCACGCAGCTTTATTCTGCTCGCTGACGTATATGTTAAAACGGATAATGTTTTTCAAGCTAAACAAACTTTGCAAAGCATAGTTGATAATTATGAAGGTGAAGACCTTAAACTTGAGGCAAAATCTAAATTGAAAGCGCTTGAGGCTTTAGATGAAAATATTGATAATTGATAAATTATAGTGTTATTATGAAATACAGACCGGCAGTTATAGTCATTATGTTAATTGTTGTTTCAGCTAATTTATTTGCTCAAAAATATGATGAGCAGATAACTGTAGTAGCTCCTTTCGAACCATCTGTTTCAGATGCAAATAAAATCAGCTCGGAGCCGCAACAATTTTCAGTCGACATCGAAAAAAGTAATTTTGATTATATATATACCTCTTTCTTAGGGTCAACAGCTATGATAACACCTACAGGTATAGCTATTCTTGATGCAGGTAAATATAATGGTTTGAGTAAAAAACATATTTTTTATTCAAAGTTGGGCTTCGGCTCAAATTTGGAACCATTTGCCCATATCTGCGTTAATTCTATAAATAACGACAAATTGTCCGGCGGATTTAGTATATCGCATAACTCTGCATGGCGACAAATGGATGTGTTGGCTGATAATACATATAGCAATACAAATTTTGATATTTATGGTAATGCAAAAATAAAAAATACTTTATTGCAATTAGATGCTTATTATAAGCATAATATGCTGCACTATTTTGGATTGGATACTTCTTATGTCGCAACTGATATATTAGCAGATACCAATTTGAGCCAAACTTATCATCGTACAGGCGCAAAATTGACCATCACTAATATTAAAACTGCAAATTTTGCTTATGACGTTAGCGCAAAATATGATTATCTGCAAGATGATTTTTATTATTCTCAACATGAATTTTCATTGCCGATGAATTTCACTTTTTTTACTAAATGGTTTGGCAAAAAAGTTCAAAATGAAAAATTAAATTTTAATCTTAATGCGAATTTTTGCTCTGTACAAGATGCAAATTATAGCAATCTTGTATATAATTTGTTCTTAATAGATTTTGAACCAAGTTATTCGTTGACAGTTGGAGCATTTTGCTTTAAACTCGGTGTTGATGTAGATTTTTATAACGATAAGTCGCAATCGACTGAGAATTATTTTAAGATACACCCTGCTGTCGAAATTAATACAACGGTAGTGCCCGATGCTTTTAGTTTGAGAATAGGTGCTAAAGGCGATGCACACAGAAATACAATCAGCTCTCTGTTTGATGAATGTAAATATATAGCTCCGGCTTTGGTACTGCGTGATAATTATAATCAAAGATATAATCAATTTAAAGATAAAGATTATAATGTTTTCCCTACCACAGTTACCAATGAAGCTTATAATATCTATGCATTCTTTGATACACGTTTCGGCAATTTTATTAACTTTTCTACAGGAGTGGAATTTGTGAAAACAGAAAATAAAGCCTTCTTCCTGTCTAATGCTGTAGAGGTCAATAATGTTAAGGTTAACCAATTTGATGTGGTTTTTGATGATATAAACCAAACCATAATCTCGGCAGATTTGACAATTTCCAATAATAAAAATCTGATATTCAGCCTTAACGGTAAATATTTTGTTAATCAATTAACAGATGGAGAAGATTTGAAATATCCGTATAATCTTTTTGATTTTGAAATATATTCGTTGCTGAAATATACTTTTGGCAACGATAAAATTTCGGTTGGCTTACAGGGATTTTTGTTGGGACCAAGTGTTGATGTTGCTTGTTTTAGTCCTACAGCAGATTATGTTGAACGTCCTATTATGGGCGATATGGGAATTACTGGTTCTTATGCCATAAAAAAGAATATTGCGTTGTGGCTTAATCTGAATAATTTGCTACATTATAATAATAAGATGATGCTGTATTATGCGTATCCGGAGTATCCTGCCAATGTAATGGCCGGTGTGACTATTTCGCTGTAGAGTTCAATATAGTACTGATATTTTTTTGATAAATAATCGGTAAAAATGCACTTTTTGTTGTTTATAAAAAGTGCATTTTTTTGTGCTAAAAAATTTATAAAAAAGCTTTTAAAATCAATAAAAAATATCTACCTTTGCATATTAAACAGTAAAATATTATAGATTGATTATGAGTGAGTTAGAAGAAAAAGAAAAGGTGGAGTCGGGTGTAGCAAAACAACAGGAATATACAGCAGACAATATACAGGTTTTAGAAGGTTTGGAGGCAGTACGCAAACGTCCTGCTATGTATATAGGCGACATCAGCCAGAAAGGTTTGCACCACCTCGTTTATGAGGTTGTGGATAATTCCATAGATGAGGCTCTTGCCGGCTATTGTAATCGTATAGATGTTGAAATTTATGAAGATAATTCGGTATCGGTACTCGACAATGGTCGTGGTATACCGGTGGATATGCACGAAAAAGAGAAACGCTCGGCACTTGAAGTGGTTATGACTGTTTTACATGCCGGCGGTAAGTTCGACAAAGGTTCGTATAAAGTCTCCGGCGGCTTGCACGGCGTTGGCGTGTCTTGCGTGAATGCTCTTTCTAAACACATGGAAGTCAAGGTGTTCCGCAATGGCAAGATATATCAACAAGAATATGCCTACGGAAAACCACTGTATAGCGTTAGAGAAGTAGGAACAACAGATAAAACCGGAACTTACGTGAAGTTTACTCCAGATGATGGAATCTTTATCGTTACACAGTACGAATTTTCTATTCTGGCAACACGCTTACGTGAACTCGCATTCCTAAATAAAGGTATCACCCTCAGCTTAATAGACCACCGTCCTAAAGAGGAAGATTCTAAAGAGCTTTCGGAGATTGTTTATCATTCGGAACGCGGCTTGATAGATTTTATAAACTATCTCGATGAGTCCCGTGAAAAGTTAATACCCGAACCTATATATATGGAGGGTGAACGCGGCGGCGTGCCATTGGAAATCGTAATGCAGTATAATACTTCTTTCTCGGAAAATATACATTCCTTTGTTAATAATATTAATACTATAGAAGGTGGTACTCATCTGACAGGTTTTAGACGCGCCCTTACAAGAACTCTCAAAAATTATGCGGATAAAACAGGTATGCTTGCTAAACTTAAATTTGAAATCAATAGCGATGACTTCCGTGAAGGTTTGACGGCTATTATTTCTGCTAAGGTTGCTGAACCTCAATTTGAAGGACAAACAAAGACCAAGTTGGGAAATAATGAGGTTATAGGAGCTGTAGACCAGATGGTTAGCGAATATCTTGGCTATTATCTCGAAGAACATCCAAAAGAAGCAAGAGATATAGTTAACAAGGTGGTGCTTGCTGCTACTGCCCGCCATGCTGCCAGAAAAGCAAGGGAACTTGTGCAACGTAAAAATGTGCTTTCAGGCTCCGGCTTGCCGGGAAAACTTGCCGACTGCTCCGATAAAGACCCTGCAGTTTGTGAACTGTTCCTCGTAGAGGGCGACTCCGCAGGCGGAAGTGCTAAAATGGGAAGAGATAGATTGTTCCAAGCTATACTCCCTCTGAGAGGAAAAATTCTAAACGTCGAAAAAGCTATGCAACATAGAGCTTTCGATAGCGAGGAAATTAAAAATATATATACCGCCCTCGGCGTTACAATAGGTACCGAAACTGATAGCAAAGCTCTTAATCTTGCTAAATTAAGATATCATAAGGTTGTTATAATGACCGATGCTGATGTCGATGGCAGCCATATCACAACGTTGATACTGACTTTCTTCTTCAGATATATGAAGGAAATGATTGAAAATGGCTATATCTATATCGCAACCCCTCCATTGTATCTTGTCAAAAAAGGAAGTGTAGACAGATATGCGTGGACAGAGGAAGAAAGAAAGTCTTTGACGACACAACTGTCAAGCGATGGCACCGATAAAGGTGTGAAAGTTCAACGTTATAAAGGTCTTGGTGAAATGAACCCCGAACAACTTTGGGTGACAACCATGGACCCTGCAACTCGTACCCTGCGTAAAGTGTCTATCGAAAACGCCCTCGAAGCCGATAGAGTCTTCTCTATGCTTATGGGAGACGAAGTGCCGCCAAGACGCGAGTTTATCGAACAAAATGCAAAATACGCTAATATAGACGCTTAGTCTATATTAGCTTTTATATGCTATCTGCTGAATACGTAACTTATAATGTTAGCACCCATCTTTAGAGCTTGTAAATGAGCTTCTTGCGTGTCGTTATGTACAGATGTGTGTTCCCAACCGTCTCCTAAATCACATTCGTAAGTGTAAAAACATATCAACCGACCTTCCCATATTAGTCCAAAACCCTGCGGTGGCTTGTTATCGTGTTCGTGTATCTTTGGTAAACCATCTGGAAATTTGTATTTGCTGTGATAAATAGGGTGCGTAAAAGGTAACTCTACAAATTCTAATTCAGGAAAAACCTTTTTCATCGCAACTCGTATGTGCTTGTCTAATCCGTAGTTGTCGTCAATGTGTAAGAAACCGCCTGATAATAAGTATGTCCTGAGATTTTGGGCTTCTTCATCATTGAACTGTATGTTGCCGTGACCTGTCAAATGAACAAACGGATAAGCATAAATGTCAGTACTGCCGACCTCAACTGTCGCCGGCTCCGGATTTATTGTCGTGCCGAGATTTTCGTTGCAAAATTCTATTAAATTTGGTAAAGATGTCGGATTTGCATACCAATCGCCTCCACCGGCATATTTTATCAACGCTATCTTTATCGTAGATTGCCCGTTTACTGTGACAACAGCCGTCATCAATATGCCAATTACTAAAATAATAGCTCTTACCTTTGAAGATATATATGTTTTGTTATATGATTTTTTCATTATACTTGTTTTTTATTACTCTTTATTCCTTTTGTATAATTTTAAAGCTGCTGCACTGCAACAAAATATGGCAGCAGTTTCAACTCTCAAAATGCTGTTGCCTAATTGTACTGCTTTATATCCGTGATTAATAGCCGTATCGACTTCTTTTTGCGAAAAATCACCTTCCGGTCCAATTAAAATAAGATTATATCCTTCTTTTATAGCATCATAATAGTATGGAGTGCCGAAATTATTGCAGTGCGCAATACATAAATTCCCGTTAAATTTTTTATCTATGAATTTGTTGAAAGTTGTCGGCTCATTTATTATAGGTAAATAAATATTGCCCGATTGTTTCATCGCAGCAATTGCGACGTTTTTTAGTCGCTCTGTCTTAACAACTTTACGCTCAGAGTGTTCGCTTATAATAGGAGAAATTTCATCAACGCCTATTTCTACACATTTTTCTACAATGAGTTCTATTTTTTCATTAGCTTTAGTCGGAGCGAAGGCAAGGTGAAAATAATAATTGTGACTACGACTCTTTTTTTCTACAGATTTAATTGCTGCGCTACACGTTTTGTCAATGCTGATAATTTCTGTTTGATATAAGTTTCCCCGACCGTCAGTAATAGCAATGGTATCTCCAATCTTTTTGCGCAAAACTTTAATGATATGTTTGGATTCTTCTGCCGGAATATTGATTATATCATTTTGAATATCAGGATAATAGAATATTTCCATGTTTTCTGATTTTTTTAATAAAAATATTTTTAGCGATTTGCAAATATACACGAAATCTTATATAACATCATCATCATCAGTTTCAAAATAGATATTATTTTCTCCTAACATTTTTATTATTTCTCCTAATTTAGTGTCGTTTTTGGCTTTGATGTTAAAAGATAACTTGATGCCATGATTAGTTAATTGCTTGGCAACTACTGAGTTACTTCTAAAACCGTGGATAATCCATTCTTGTGTCGGATTATATTCTTTGTGTAATTCTATAATTTGATTAAAAGATTTAACTGCGTGAATAATAAGCGATTTATTGTATTCTATGCTTAGTAGAATTTGTTTTTTGAAAATAGTCATTTGTGCATCTATGTCAACATTTATGCACTTATCGAGACCACATTCGCCTATAGCCAAGCATTTAGGGTGTTTGATAATCTGAATTATGGGGGCGAGCAGTTTGTTGTTGAAGAAGTTTTTGTCTTCTATAATTTCTTTATAGTCAGATAAATCCCATGGGTGTATACCTACGCTGATATATTTATTGTGGTTGAGTTCGGCTGTTTTGAGTTCTGAGAGATAGTTACCGGACAGAATATCGGCGGTACGTAAATTTTTTAAATATGATATATTCGTGTCGTTATAGTCGTGATGAGTGTGTATATCATTGATTTTAAACATTATATTGAAATATTGTGAAAATAAACAGACAACAGCAAACAGTGGCTAGCCTCTGTTTGCTGTTGTCACAATAATGTACTAAAAAGACAATTAAATAATTGCGTTGATAAGGAATGTAGTAGCTAAAGCCACGATAGCGTAAAGTTCTGGGAAAACGCTGAGTATAAGTGTTTTTCCGAATACGTCATAACCTGCTCCGATGGCGGCGATGCCGTTAGCGCAGAGTTGACCTTGTCTGATAGCAGAGATTAAACCGGCGAGACCTAAAGCTAATCCGGCTCCAAAAATACCTGCCGCAGTAGTCCATGTTATAGTTGGCAACAAACTACCTTGAAGCATAAAGAAGCCTAAGAAGCCGTATAATCCTTGTGTTCCCGGAAGAGCGCAAAGTACTAAATAGTTACCGAATGCGTCAGGGTTCTTTTTCATTGCACCTACTGCTGCATTTCCACCAATGGTTACTCCGTAAGCACTGCCTATACCTGCAAGTCCTACCATTAAACCGATTCCAATGTAAGCTAAAACGATTGGTTCCATAATTTTTCTATTTTAATTGTTAATATTTTGTTTTTATTTGTTTGTTAATTTTTAGATGTGTCGGCAAATGGTTTGTATTTTTTGCCGCCGCCGGTAAAACCGGAATTTTTATAAAATTCTACAAAAGTCAGACGCATAGGGTGGACAAAAGCACCTAATCCGGACATAAATATATTCATGGCATGTCCGATTACAAGTATAATAATCATCACTAATTGTTTGACGATGATTATATCAGGGCTGAGATTCATGGCTAAGTCGTTGAAAACGAAGCCCATAACAGAGCCGGAGATGCCGAGTGCGAATAAACGTATGTACGACAGCAAGTCACCGAGGAGACCTGTTATCATGTTATAAGTTCCCCATAAGCCTGAACCTATATTCCCAAAGATGAGTTTGACTATGTTCTTTCTACTTAAGTTATTGAGTAACAAGATACATATACCGCCAAGTGTACCACTGGTTATATATAAAATTTTGCTTAATTCAGGAGTTATGATATTTTTAGATGATAGTACATAAGTGCTGCCGCAGCCAAGTATCAATATAAGCCAACCTATTGTAGATATGGCACTGCCGGGCTGTTTTTGTTTAAACATGTTGAACACTTTTATAATCATACCGAAAATAATCTGAAAAGCACCGATTATCAATGATGCGTAGAATAATTGGTTAGAATCAAGCATAAATTCTTTAATAGCTACTACCCATTTCCATGGTTTTTCGATTAAAGGAATGCCAAACAGGTTGCCGCTGATGATGCCCATAACTGTGGTTGCTGTTCCCAAGAAGAATGCCAGCCATAAAATGCCTTTCATCTTTGGCTTAACGCGTTTCATCATCACTAAAGAAGCAAGGATAATTAACAATCCGTAGCCTGCATCGCCCAAGCATAATCCGAAGAAAAGCATGAAAAACGGTGCAAAAAACGGTGTCAAGTCTATTTCGCCATATTCAGGTAAGGTATATAACTCGCCGATAGGCTCGAATAAACGTGTAAACCAGTTGTTTTTCAGTAAGATAGGAACTTTCTCGTCTTTTTCCGGAACCCTTGACATGTATAAAACGTCATCTTGTAACAACATCTCTTGCAACTTGTCTTCTTTTGCTTCCGGAACCCAGCCCTCAATCAACTTAACTTTATCGTCAGCAATACTCTCTGTGTCAAGTTTTACTTTTGAAAAGTCAAATTGCGTTTGTGCCACAGAACTTTCTTTTTCTAAAGATAGCTTGCTATCCTTTGCAAATGCAATATATTGCTGCTCAATATCAGATAGTTGCTTGTTAATGTCAGCTTCTTTAGCATTTAATTCCGAAAGTGATATTGCAGGCAACTTTACAGTGTCTGCGTCAATAGAAATTTTAGCTTCTTTAGTAACAGTGACAAAAAAGCATGCTGTTGATGTTTGACTGACTACCATGGCGTTGAAATCTTCTTTCCAACTGTCTATAAAACTTTTGTGAGAACAGGTAAAAAAGTTGATATGATAGCCTGTTTCAGCAATTTGCTTTATTCTTTTGTTGCTGAAATCGCCCCACGGAGTTAAAGTTTGTATGTCTTTTCTTACTGAGGCAAGTTCGTGGTTCAGATTATCTTCTTTACTGTTTATATCTTCAAGTTGTAACAGTAGAGTATTGTTGTCGACAGCAGTAGCCGGTTTAAATTCTCCGATGTTTTCTTTCTTTACTATTTTGTCGATAAACTTGGCAGCCGATTTATATCTTTTGAGAAGGTCTATCTGGCTTTCAAGTTTTTCGTTTATGGTACTTACAGTTGCTTTTTCAACAATTTGTACAACACCGATTTCATGAAGTTTGTTCAAAAAGTTGTCATAATCTCCATAATATAACAGGAAGTCATATTTTTTCATTGGAAGTATCATTCTTCGCCCTCCTTTCTTTGTTGTCTGTCTTTTACTATTTTTTGAGCAGACTTAGACAGGTTTTCTTCATCTTCTAAGAAGCGTTTAATTTTCAGAATGGCATCTTCGAAGCCGGGAATTTGGACTTTTTCGTATAGATTGACTTTTTGTGTTGTCTTTTTTCTTGCATTTTCCAACATAGCCATTTTTTGCTTTACGACCTCATTTTCTATAGCTTTAGTAGCGAGGTCTTTCATAATGGAGATGCCGTCAGGGAACCATGCAGGGTTTGTGAAAAGACAATAGTTTTCTACATGAAAGTCTATTTTCTCTAAGACAGGAGTTTTCACGCCTGCGATTTTTTTGAATGACAGTTCCACGTCATTTATACGAAGCAGAGAGGTGTCAAATTCGTTCCATAGTCCAACTATGTTGGAATATGAAGCTACCTTATTCTCATATTCGGCGTTAAGCCTTTTCGCTTCATCTTTAGTCTTTTTAACTTCCAATCTAAGAGCTGATTCTTTGTTTTTTATTGTAGGCAGAGCGCTAACCCTGATTTTCAATTGCTTGTTCAGATCTTGCATGGAAGTTTTGTTATATTGATATTTTATAGCCATAATTAATTATTTAATTATTATGCCAATATTTTTCAACTAAAGATTGTTTGATACCTACTTCTGCTTTAGAGAAGTATTTACTAAATAGTTCCCAAGCGGTATTGAGCATAGTAGTGATGTCGATATTAACATCTATAGCTAATAATTTTTCGGAATAATCATGAGCGAAAGCGATAGTACGTTCATCATAGTCGCTCAGGTCGAAGCCGTTTTCGAGTTTGGTTTTAGCGTTAGCGGCATCGGCGAATAGTCTCACGGCGGTGTTCATCACCTGCGGGTGGTCTTCGCGGGTTTGTTTTCCGATAACGAGTTGTTTTAGACGTGACAAGCTTCGGAATGGGTCAACAATAACTTTGCTGATGTCGGTATCTTTTCTCAGAAACAGCTGACCTTCAGTGATATATCCGGTGTTGTCGGGTATAGCGTGAGTAATGTCGCCGCCGCTGAGGGTTGTTACAGCGATAATGGTGATAGAGCCGCCTTCGTGGAATTGAACGGCTTTTTCATATATTTTAGCAAGGTCGGAGTATAATGAACCCGGCATACTGTCTTTTGATGGTATCTGGTCCATACGGTTGGAAACTATACACAGAGCATCAGCATATAATGTCATATCCGTAAGAAGTACAAGGACTTTTTCGTTACAGTCGTGAGCAAAATATTCAGCAGCTGTCAGAGCCATATCAGGTATTAACAGACGTTCTACGGGAGCATTCTCTGTGGTATTGATGAAGCTGATAATTCTGTTTAGTGCGCCGGCGTTGTCAAAAGTATTCTTGTAATACAGATAGTCATCATGTGTCAATCCCATGCCGCCGAGGATTATTTTGTCAGCTTCTGCGCGGAGAGCAACGGTAGCCATAATCTGGTTGTAGGGTTGGTCAGGGTCTGCAAAAAATGGTATCTTCTGACCGGTGACTATGGTGTTGTTCAAGTCGATGCCGGCGATGCCGGTAGGGATAAGTTTAGAAGGCTGCATCCTCTTTACAGGGTTCACTGAAGGACCGCCGATTTCACGTTCTTCGCCGCTTACCTCAGGACCGTCGTCAATAGGAGTCCCATAAGCGTTGAAAAATCTGCCGGCAAGTTCCGGTCCTACTTTCAACACAGGGGGCTTCCCAAGAAAAACAACTTCTGCGTTAGTAGGTATGCCTTCTGTTCCGGCAAAAACTTGTAATGTGACATCGTCACCGTCAATTTTTACAACTTGCGCTCTTTTGCCGTCAATAACAGCCATCTCATCATAACCTACTCCCGTGGCTTTAAGTGTACATGTAGCTTTGGTTATCTTGGTGATTTTCGTATATATACGTTGAAATGCTTGCGTTGTCATTATTCCACTCTCCTTTCTTGTAGTGTCTGATTAACATCATTAAGATATTTATTGAAGTTTTCAGAATTAAATTCCGAATAGTTCATCTGTTTCATGGCGTTTATTATACGTTTGAAATAAGGGTTGATTTCTTCAAAAGAATCAAAGTTGAATTTGGCATCACAGATACTTAAAATGAGTTCGAGCATATACTTTTGTCTTTCCATCGGCGTGTTGGCATCAATGTTGTCAAAGGCATCTTGTTGTAATATGACGAAGTCTATAAGTTCCGATTTCCAGAATCTGAGGTGATATTCTATTGGAACGCCGTCGTCTCCAAGTATGTTGATTTGTTCTTTAGCTTCTTTACCTCTCAAGATGATATTTTTAGTTTTCATTATTTCGTTCACCCAATCTGGAGAGACTTTGTTAGCGAGATAATTTTGAACTTGTTCATAGTCAAGGTATTTAGAGTAAGATTCTATAGGTTCTACAGCGGGGTATCTTTTGCCGTCAGCGCGGTCTTGCGACAAGGCGTAGAAGCAGCGTGCAGCTTTTTTTGTGGATTCCGTAACCGGTTCTTTCAGGTTACCGCCGGCAGGCGATACTGTTCCGATGAATGTTACAGAGCCTGTTTTGCCGTTGTTCAGATGTACGAAGCCGGCACGGGCGTAAAAACTTGAGATGATAGCCGAAAGGTCGACAGGGAAAGCATCTTGTCCGGGTAATTCTTCCAAACGGTTTGACATCTCACGCAGAGCTTGCGCCCAGCGAGATGTGGAGTCGGCAAGCAATAACACCCTTAATCCCATACTTCTGTAATATTCGGCAATTGTCATACCTGTATATACTGATGCCTCTCTTGCTGCAACAGGCATGTTGGAAGTATTACAGATGATGGTTGTACGGTCGTTAAGTTTTCTGCCTGTCCGCGGGTCTATGAGTTCAGGAAATTCCGTGAAGATTTCTACAACTTCGTTAGCACGCTCACCGCAGGCGGTGATAATGATAATGTCTGCCTCCGCTTGTTTTGCAATAGCATGTTGCAAAACAGTTTTTCCGCAGCCGAAAGGTCCCGGAATAAAACCTGTACCGCCTTCAGTAATAGGATTTAATGTGTCAATAGTTCTGACACCGGTCTCAAGTACCTTTGCAGGCATTGGCTTGTCTTTGTATACCTTGATGGGCTTTTTGACAGCCCACTTTTGTGTCATAGTCACGTTTATCGTATGACCATCAGCATCAGCTAATTTAGCTATAGTATCTTTTATGGTATATTTGCCGGCAGGAACTACTTCTTTTACAATGTATTCTTTGTCAAAAGAAAAAGGTACCATGATTTTATGGTCTATCCAATTTTCTTTGACACTGCCAAGCCAGTCTCCGGCTGTTACTTTGTCGCCGAGAGTTGCTGTCGGAGAAAATTCCCATAACTTATCGTCCTCTAATGGATTTGTGTACTCACCTATTTTAAGAAAAGTGGCATCCATCTTGTCAAGGTCGTTTTGCAATCCGTCATAATTTTTTGAAAGTATACCGGGACCTAAAGTTACTTCGAGCATGTGCTGCATAAACTCAACAGTCGCTCCTACTTTTAACCCTCTTGTACTCTCAAATACTTGAATATATGCAATATCACCAATTATCTTAATGACCTCCGCCATTAAATCGGTATCACCTAATTTCACATAACAAATTTCATTCTGCGAAACAGGTCCATCAACCTTTACGGTAACAAGGTTAGATATTACACCTACTACACTTCCTGTAGTCTTATAATTCTTATCCATAAATTTGATTGTTGTTTTAAGTTATTGATTTTCAAATTTATAATTTGATTTTATTTCGTTAAGTAATTTGGTAAATAATAGTTTGCCTTTTTCTGTGTCTAAATTGAACCATCTGTCTGCTATTCTTAATTTAATCAAAATGGCAATCACTAATTCAAAAGAAAAGTATTCAAATGTCGTGGCATCATCAAGCCATTGCCATTTCAACATGTCTATGGCTTCTTCACGCTTCATTAAATTGTCAGACTCATAAATCAATAATATCTTTTCTATCACAGGCAAATCTATGGAAAGTCCAAAGTCCTTGGACCCGCTCTTGGCTATAGCCAAAATGTCTTCATTGATGATGATAAGTTGTTCTTCCGGATTTAATGAGTATTTTCTCGCATTTATTGCCGTGGTAATTGTTTTGAGCATGAACTCAAATTCAAACCACAATTTTAACAACTGATTATCAATGGTCTTAAGATAATTATAGTATAAATATTGTAGGCGTTTTTCCCAATATACAACACCTTGATTATTGTCAAAATCGTTATACTCTTCAACAAAAGTTTTAAGATATGATACTAAATTTTCAGGCTCTTTTAAATTATCAGTCAGTTGATTGATACCATAGTTACCTAAATTGTTAAACTTATCATTCTCTTTTTTTATTAATATATTGATAATATTCTCGTTATCAAAAGAATAATATAAATTGTTTATTGTAGAGAAGTCATCAGGGTGCAGCCCTTCCTGTAAAAAAGTTTTAAATTCATCTTGCTTAAACAGTAATTTTTTTTGGTCAAATACTATTTCAGGCATTCCCGCAATAAGGCAATAATAGTTCCTGCTCATCGCTATTATTTTTTGAATAGTAAATCAAAAGTTCTTGGACGAATATAATTCTTGATGAAAGCACTAAAATCTTCTTCAGTGAAATTTATTTTGTAACCACCATTTTCCACGACTATCGAAAAACCATTTTTGATTTCTTTAGTCGGATAAAATTTTACTTTATTGCTTAATGATTTTGATAATGAACTGTCTATAAAATCATCTACTTTGCTGCCTTCAGGAAAAAGAATATCAAGTGAGGTATTCTCTTTTTGGAAGTCCCAATTACTCAGCATTGTCGTAATCATTTGTTTTATAAACGATTGATCATTAAATGCTTCTTGTATAGGCTTGTCGATGATGCTGCTAAGCATAACATCAACAATATTCTGTTTTATAGCAGATAAAGATTGATTAGCTGTCATTTCCAATTCAGCGTTAACTTTTTTCTTCTGCTCTACATTGTCTGAATTGGCTTTTGCTATAATTTGCTCCGATTGCTTTTTTGCATCTACAATCAGTGCGTCAGCTTTTGCTTTAGCTGCATTAATAATTTCATCAGCTTCTTTATTGGCTTTTGCTATTCCTTCGTTATAAATCTTGTCGGTTAGTTTCTTTAGTGTATCTTCCATATAGAGAAGTATTAATATTTAATAAAAAGTTTGTGAATTATTTTATGTTGATTGCTCAATGTTAATAGTTTTTTTTTGATAACAAAAGCAATCATCACTTTCGAGATGATTACTTTTGTTATTATTGACAGCTTATTCAGCCGTAACAGCTAATGGTGCCGCTTGAACATATACGCGGGCAGCAAGTTCTTTGTCTAACATATATAGCCCATATCCGTTGTCTTTAATCATTTTTAAACTGCCGATGATTTCTTGTGCATTGTCTTCTTCTTCAACTTGTTCGTCAATAAACCATTTTAACATGCTTTGTGTCGCATAATCATCTTCTTTTACGGCTATAGAATATAAATTGTTTATAAGTGCAGTCACTTTTTGTTCATGTGCATAAGTGTCTTCGTATGCTGCTAATGGCGATGCCCAATTAGTCTCTACTGCATCTATCGGAGCTAAAACAACTTTACCGCCTCTCGATACTAAATATTTGAATAAAATCATAGCATGATCTTGTTCTTCTTTGAATTGTACTTCAAACCAATTTGCCATTCCTTTGTATCCATTGTCCTGACAATAAGCAGACATTGACAGATATAAATATGCTGACCATAATTCTGCGTTAATTTGTGCGTTAATTGCTTCTTCGATTTTTTTACTGATCATAATTTTAATTTTTAAATGTTTTTATAAAAGATATTTCTTATAAATAGTGAGCAAAAGTAAAAAGTTTTTATATGGTAGTCAAATAATATTTTCTAATTAACTAATTTTTAACGATAAAAATATATCGATTTGCTTGGTCACCAATTGTGATTAGTTTGCCGGTGTAGTGATAATTCCGGCGCAATGGTCATACTTCGCTCCTGTAGATGTAGCAAACACGTTGTTTTCATTGTTAATTCTAAGCGCAGCCATGAAAGCAAAAATTAAGGCTTCTTTGTAGTCTGTTATCGTATCGTCAGGAATTATGATATTTGCATCAGACAAAATTCTAATGATATTTATTAAGTGCTTATTGTGCGCTCCGCCGCCGGTGCATAGAACAGTTTTGTGTGCTGTTATGTTGTTTGAAATTTGTGTGGCGACATGTTCGGTGGCAGTTGCAATAAGGTCTTCAACAGTTAAAACCGACTGATATTTTTTTATTATCGGAATAATGTTGCTATCAAACCATTCTTTGCCCAAAGATTTTGGATATGGCTTATTATAGTAGTCTAAGGTATTGAGTTCATGCAGTAAGTGACTGTCTACATGATTACTTTCGGCTATTTTACCATCTTTATCATAATCAAGGTTGATGATGTTGCAAAGATGATTTATTAGCATATTAGCCGGAGAAATGTCATACGCTATCCTTTTTCCTGCTTTATTGAAGGAAATATTGGAAAATCCTCCGATGTTGAGACAATAGTCATATTGTCCGAACAGCAGCTCATCGCCGATTGGTACTAATGGAGCGCCTTGTCCGCCGAGATTTATATCTTGCGAACGAAAGTCGTTGATGACCGTAATACCTGTTTCATCGGCAATTGCCTGTCCATTACCTATTTGCAATGTATAACTTAAGTCGGGACGGTGGAAAATAGTATGCCCGTGACTTGCGATATAATCCGGTTGAATATTCCATTTGTCACAAAAAATGTTGACTTGTCTGCCTAAATATTTACCGTAAAGCCAATCATTTTCTGCGATAATATCTGCGGGTGAATAAAAAGAATCGATTAATAATCTTTTTATTTCATCTGGATAGCTAACTGTTTCCGATACTGTAATTTTAAATGTCCACTTTGAATTGGTCTTGTCGAAGCAGCAATAAACAATGTCAAGTCCATCTAAACTTGTACCGGACATTAAACCGATTATGTGAGACATAATACGTTAAATTTCAATAACTTGTAGAATGTCCTTGCTCGTTATATTGTAAATATATATGACTATATTACAGTTATCGTAGACCCATTCATTGTTCCAAGTCATAGAATAAGATTTGTTGTCTTTTCCGAGACCGTTTATGGGTTTGCCCCAAGCTCTGTTAAAAGAGGAACGAAGGACATGGTTATGTACGTAATCTTCAATAATTTCTTCACCATTAGCTTGCGGACTGACGATACCGCTTTCAACAACAAAAGCACAAAGTCCGGCAGTAACAGCTTCAGTTCCTTTGACGTTTGTTTCTATATTAACAGTAAGTTGCTGTGTTTCTGTGTCAAAATTTTTGGAGGCAGTGATGGTGGCGGTGGCTATGTCGTCAATCATATCTTCTACTTTTTCTTCCCATTCGGTGTAGTCGGTTATGAAGGTAGAGCCATAAGCTGTTCTGTTGAGGACACCTTTTGGATAAGATGTTAATCCAAAATAATCATGAATTGCATTACCTTCGACAGTTCTGTAGTCGGCAGTATATCCGGCGACAGGCATGGCGTAAAAGCCGGCATGTATGCCTATTGCTATTATCTTATCGCCATACAGTGTTTGCAGTTTGTTGATTTCTGCATGCGCTTTCGGACAGTTCTGGCAACGTTGTCCCGTAAATTCTTCTATCAGAATATTTCTCGTGGTAGTCGTAGTTGTTGTATCATCGCCATTTATTACCGGAGTAAGATATTCATCAGTAGGGATAACATCACAACTTGTTGCAAAACAAGCGATTATGGTAATTGCCAATCCTAATATAACAGTTTTTTTCATAATTATCGATTTTTATGTGTGTTTAAAATGATGTACTTAAAGAGAGTGATAATCCGCTGGCTGCAGGTACGTATCTGCATACGCCACCAACACAAAGTAATCCTTCGCGCTGCCGTCCGTAAGAGAGTGAAACTCTTGTAGATTGATAAATATAGCCGGCAGAAGCCATGTAATAATGAAGTTTGTCGTTTTTATCCGAATTGCCATAATTATATTCATCAGAAATAGAGAAAAACCAATGAGGAATGCTGTATTCGAGGAGTAAAGTAGCCCAATTACCTTTGTCCTGTTTTGTAAACAGAGCCTGAGCTTCAGCACGTAAAGAGTTTTTGTTGTCAATTTTCCAAGTAATGTCGGCTATGCCGATGTTAGCATTAACAACTCCGTACTCGCCGATGGTGTGTCCTTCAATTCTGTCTTTGTCGTAAAGCAGATTAATGTAGGTAAATATGCTTTTCCAATTTTTATTAAAGCGTTTTGTA
>Ga0265294_10001964_pt1 | contig 27162 bp, 39 predicted proteins | sample MunlanPumphouse3_FD_192504 | JGI IMG/M metagenome (GOLD analysis project Ga0265294, IMG submission 192504) | Groundwater microbial communities from a municipal landfill in Southern Ontario, Canada - Pumphouse #3 | ecosystem: Environmental > Aquatic > Deep subsurface > Groundwater | place...
TGATTCCGTTCTAAAGTGGTTGGATATAGAACCACCAAAGGGGGGTACCGGAAAGATTATATTAGATACTGTTATGAAAGGAGCAGATATTATAGTTAATACTATAATGTTTCCTTTAAAGTATATAATAGGTTTTATAAAAAGTAATAAAAAAGGAATATCCGATCTTTTTAAAAACTTTGGTAATGTTATTGGTAATTTTTTTAAATTTATAAAAAATTTTTTTATCGGAGATTTTTCCAAAGCATTTGATAATATTTTGGATGTTATAAAAAATTCTTTCAAATTTATAAAAACATGGTTGGGTCTTGTTCTGAATTTTTTTGGCATTGATAAAATAATAAAATGGTCTATTGATATAAGGGATAATTCTATAAAGTTTGTTTCTAATAGTATTAATTGGTTTATTGATAAAATAAAGGGTGTGTTTTCTTTTATAGAGAATCTTATAAAAGAATCCAAAAAAAAATATATAGATCCAATACTTGAAAAAATAGGTTTTAAGGAAATAATAAACAATATTCAGGATAAAATAAAGTCGATTATAAATACCATTACTTCTATATGGGACAATATAAAAAATTTTTTGGAAGAAAAAAAACAACAATTTTTGAATCTTCCTATAGTGAAACAAATTAATAATACAGCAAAATCCATTGTAGATGGATCAAAAAATTTATCACAAGATACAATGGAAGGACTTGGTAAAGTTAAAAGCGGTGTTTATGAATCAAAAGAAAAAATAAAAGAAGGAACATCTGATCTATCAAAGGATGTAAAGAATGGATTATCAGAAGTTAAAAGGGGTCTTATAGAGAGTCTTAGATCTGTGTTTGATAAAGATCAAATTAAATCAATTAATAGTCTTAAAAGAGCCGCTGACATATATAACAAGCAAACGATTGGTGTGAGTGGGGGTTTTATTAATCCAGTTAGTGAAATGAAAAGAGCCGCTGACACATATAACAAGCAAACGATTGGTGTGAGTGGGGGTTTTATTAATCCAGTTAGTGAAATGAAAAGAGCCGCTGACACATATAACAAGCAAACGAATATTAATCTGGATATAATTACAAAAAAACCAAAATTAGCGGAAAATGTTGATGTTGGTAAGATAGAAGAAGAAAGGGTTAAAATAGAATTGAAGAGATCATCAGAATTGTATTTTAAACAAACAAAACAAAAACCAGTTGAAAACAGAATTGTTTCAAATAATGGTAATGTTATAAATAACAACTATACATTAACGGATAATAAAGAGATAACTTTAACAAAATTTTCTTATGCTTAAAAGAGGATAGATAAATGTTTGAAATAATAGATAGAGCGTCAAATGCTGTTAATACAGCTAAGTCAGTTGTTAATAAAGTGAACAGTCTAGCTGATATACCATCAGATTTAGCCAACGATGCTAATAAATATTTATCAGATTTGGGTTTAACAGAAGATAAAGTTGTTAATAATGATACTGATAAAAAAGATAAAAATAATGAAAAAAGAACTCTTCAAAGTGGATCTGCTACTTTTAGAAATCCCGATGGTGGTGATTATTTAAATTTTAAGAATCTAACATGGATAAATTTAACTGGTAGAAAATTAAAAGCTCAAACATCAAATGTAAAAGGTGGTCAGATAGTAATAGATCAAAAAGAACCGGAATATTCTTTCGATTTTATAGCACCTCCTGAACTTATGGAAACAGTTCAACATGATTGGTCTGAATATGAATCTTGGGTAAATAGATTGGGTGGTCTTATGCAAACAGGTGCTAAAGCCATTGCTGAGATAAAAGGAATTAGTCAAGCAAGTATTGGTTTATATAATAAATTAGCAGATCAAATTAAAACCGGTGAAATAAAAGATATTACAAAAAATATAAAAGACATTCCTTTAGTTTCTGGTGTGGTTCAGACCAGAGTAGACAGTACTTTGGTTTATGCTGGATCACAAAGAAGAGAATGGAATTTTACTGTAAATTTAGCCGCATATAAAAATCCAATAAAAGAAATAATAAGACCAGTATACTATTTAATGAAATTATCGTGTCCTAAAAAAACAGAAAATTCAATATACATAGAAGCCCCATATGTCTTTAAGTTAAGAACATATGATTCCACATATAGAAGTAATAATCTTATATTTAGCAATTGGTGTGCTTTGAAATCCGTTCAACCAACTTGGTCAGGGCCTTATGTAAACGGATACCCAATAAGGTGTGATTTAACTTTAACATTAACAGAAATAGAACCATTGTATCAATCAACAATTGGTGAAGATAGTAAGGTTAATGTTCAGAATTTTCCAGAAACGAAATCGAACAAAAATTATAATAGTAATCAACCAGATAAAAAAACGGATGATACATGGAAAATTTTAAAAAGTCAAGTCGGAAGCGTTAGTGGTGCATTAGATACCGCCGGGAATGTTATTGGTAGTGTTGGTAATTCTATAAATAGTGTTAAAAGTACTGTTGATAGATATAAAAGAACAATTGACGAAGTTAAAAAATTACCTAATATATTATAAAAGGATAAATAAATGGAAGAAACACAATCATTATACGATGTTTATGAGAATATAAAGAAGAAGAAAACTATTGTAGAAAAGAAAGAAAATGTTGATAATGATATAAATATTATTCTTTTGACTAACAGAAATGAATCAAAGGATGATAATCTTTTTACTACCGCCAGATATATATCAGAAAATTGCAAAAAGAGAAACATACCCTATTATGTTTTGTTTATAGAAGATGCTTATATAAAAAGAGATGATAGTGGTCGATACACGGTTCACAATAAAGATGATGATAAGGGATTTGAAGTTTTTTCTGATAAAACAGTTGCTATAAGTCGTGGATCTATCATGCAAAAAAGATCTTTTTTGAATTTGTTATCTCAATTGGAAAGAGCAAGTATTTTTTGTGTTAATTCAAGACTAACCATAGAATCATGTGCTGATAAATATAGAACAACACTTAGATTAGCTGATGCTGGTATTCCGACACCCAAAACAGCTTTATTACAAAGCATGGAAACAATAGATCATGCTTTGGAACAAATTGGTAATAAATTTCCATGTGTTGTAAAGACAATATCTGGATCGAAGGGTGTTGGTGTGTTTTTTATTGAATCTATGAGATCGTTAAAATCAATTCTTCAAGTAATATGGAAAATAAATGAAGATGAAGAGCTTTTAATTCAGGAATATATAGAATCAAAATATGATATTAGAGTTCATGTTTTGGGAAATGAAGTTATAGGTTCTATGAAAAGATTTGTAATAAAAAATGATTTTCGTAGTAATTATTCTCAAGGCGGAGAAGTAGAAAAGGTTGAATTAACAGAAGATCAAGAAAAGATATGTATAGAAGCTGCTAAGTCTGTTAGTGCAATATGGGCGGGAGCTGATTTGATTGTTGATAAAAATGGTAATAATTATATTATAGAAATAAATAGTTCTCCTGGTACTGAAGGTATAAATAAAGCTTTAGGCAGGGATATAACTCAAGATATATTGGATTTTGTTTCTGATAAAAATCATTGGATAAAGGTAGCTAATGAGATAGGATTTAAAGAAATTATAGAATTTGATGGTGTTGAAATGATAGCGAAATTTGACACTGGCAATGGTAGTTTATGTGTTATTCATTCAGATGGATATGAAATAGATGAAAAGAAACAAATAGTTAAATGGAAAAATAATGGTAAGGAATTTAAACATAAGTATAAAAAGATAAAGGAAGTTCATGTTGGTGGTTTGAGGGATTATACAGAAAAAAGACCTGTTGTTGAAATAGATATAAAATTTAATGGTACTGTATTTAAAGAAGTTGATTTTGCCTTGGATGATAGAAGTGGTAGAACTCCTATGCTTATAAATAGAAGATTTATGAGAAAAGCCAATGTTATGGTAAATCCAGCTAAATCATTTTTAGTAACCAAAAAACCAGAAGAAAAGAAGGAATAACATGGATTTTTATGACCATTTAAAAAAAGAAAATAAAGAAAGAAAAAAGAAAATATTAGAAGTTGAATGTTCTAAGTTTTTTAATCAAATTAAAAAAAAGTCTTATATTTTTAGAGGAATAGAAAATTTAAGATCAGATTTTAAGAAAGTTAAATCAAGAAAAAATAGACAACCAAGAGATACTCCACAATATGTTCATGAAAAACTCGATGAAATGTTTCAAAAGAATTTTGGGTGGAAGGTAAGAAGTGAAGGGGTTTTTACTTCTGGTGATCCGAATTTGGAAGATTATGGTGATATTTTTCTTTTTGCTCCTGTTGGTAATTTCAAATATATATGGTCAGCAGATATAAAAGATTTATATAATAAATTATTAACAATCGGCGCGGTTCCACCTAACAGAAACATTCCAAATGATGTTATTATGGATATGTTTGATAAAAAATCAAATAAGGTTGAAGAAATTGTTAAAAAATATCACCATAATGAAGGATTAAACATATCTATAAGATATAAATCTGAAATAATATTTAAATGTGATTATTATTATCTTTTAAACACAACAGATGAAAATTATGAAATTTATAATGAACTGGCTAAATAATTTTAAACAATATATTATAATCATTCCATAAATCACAAATAATGTTTTCTTCTTTTTCACCTGTTATAGAATTTAGTATATCTTTTGTTTTAGTTGTGTCTATAAATAGAAATATTGTAAAATCAAAAACTTGTGAGTAAACAATGGATTGTCCTATCCCGGCTCTTATAGAGGAACCATCATCGCCTTTTTTGATTTCTATACCAACATTTAAATTACCATCTGATATAACCATATCCGGTCTATGCTGAGCACCAAATAGAACAAAATTATTTACGGTTGTTTTTATATTGCCTTCCCACAAAAGGCTTTTACGAGCTTTTGTTCTGGCTTTTTCTTCATTTAATTTGTTTTCTTTCATGTAATATTTTGATAGATTGTCTATCATTTTTGGATAAATAAATTGTTTTATCTCACTTTCACTTTTCTTTCTATAATCTATAGTACCATAAATTTCTTCATGCATCATGGCAAGCAATACGTCTTCTAAAAAGTTTATTCTTTTTGTGGTTTTTTTAGCCAACATTTTTTTATTCCTCCAAATTTTTAACATTTTATAATATATTAATTTTATTAAATTTATCATCTTACCCCCGTATGACCGAAACCACCTTCCCCCCTTTCTGTTTCGTCTAATTCATCTACTAATAATGGATTTGCTTTAAATATTGGATGGATAATTCCTTGTGCTATTTTATCCCCGGCTTTTATTTCAAAAACATTAGTTTTTGAATTGTTTATTATCGGTATTTTGATTTCACCTCTATAATCAAAATCAATTGTTCCAACACCTATCATAATATAATTTGGAAATATTTTACTTAAACCACTTCTTTGTCTCATAACCATTTCTGTAAATTTTGGTAATTGTATCTTGATACCTGTTCTTATTGTTTTTATATGGCCTGGATAAATTTTTTCATCATTCAAACTATAAAAATCCATTCCAACAGAACCACTTGTTGCATATGTTGGAAGCTTTGCTTCTTTACAAATTTTTGTCATTTTTACATCAACTATCATATTATTTTCTCCTTAAATTTTCTTATTGAATCTTCAAATTTTTCTATTTTAGATGAATCATATAAACAATAGGCCGGATGAATGTTTATGATAAATCGTGAACTAAAACCCTCAAACATTAATGTTTCACCACAATAATCTGTTATTTTAACGTCCTCTGAAAAAAGACTCAAAGCATGTGCGCCTAAAATAATACAATTATCTGGATCTAAAACCTTTATATATTTTCTCACCCAGTCAAAACATAAGTTTTTTTGTTCTTTTGTTGGTTTTCCGTTCTTTTTGCCATTCAACGCTCTACAATTTACTGAATTTATTATCAAAAAATCTTCTCTTTTAAGACCAAATTTTTCCATTGATGTCCATAGTATATTACCAGCTTTGCCTATAAATGGTATTCCTTGTTCTACTTCATTTTTGCCAGGCGCTTCACCTATGATAACATATTTTACTGTTTTTGTATTGTAATATGGCTTACATCTTCCGTTTTTATAAAGTCCACATTTTTCACATTTTAGTATTTTTTCATCTAACAATTTCAACATTTTATGCTGTTTTTTGGTTATCATCTTCTTCTCCTACCACCACTATCTTCTGATTGTTGTCTTCTTGTGTATGCTTCTCTTGTGTCTGCTGTTATTTCAGCATCACGCATCCACAAATCTTCTTCCGATACATCATACATTTTCAATGTTCTTGCATCATAATACATACTATTGATTTCACCAACTTGCCCACCTAAACGATTTTTGACTATTTTATAAAGTAATTCGTTTTCATAAACCATTTTATTTTCATCTACACCATATATAGCCATAAAGTCGGCGGTTGATGGAATACCCATACTTTCACCAATATAGTTAAAATCAACTTCTTCAAAACCCACAAAAGAACCCTCTCTGTTCAATTGTGATACTGAAACAACTGGTATTTTGAACTCAAAAGAAAGCGCTCTCAATTGTTCAGCAACTCTCTTTACCTTCATATACATTCCGTCTTCTTTATTACTAGCTGATTTCATTAAGTTAATGTAATCAACATATAGAATATCAAGTGGTGTTTTTCTTATTACTAATTCTCTTAAATATCTTTTTAAATCATTTACGCTTGCTTCACCTGTTGGGAATTGTTTTATGAAAAGTTCACCACGCTTTTCATTTTCTTTCAATTCTTTCAATTTATCCATCAATTTCTTTCTATTGCTTGATAAATACATTCTATTGATATCAAGCAAAGAAAAAATACTATCAAATCTTTGAGAAAATGCAATTTCACTCATTTCAAGTGAAATTAAACCAACATTGTGACCATTTAAAACCTGTCTAGCGGCAAAATTTGCCAAAGTGTTGGATTTAAATCCGTGAATCCTTGCTACTATTACAGATAGAGTAAAAGGCGGAAATCCACCAGAAATATATTCATCAAACTGGGGAAAATATGTTGGTATTCTTGTTTCCGATGCTGAAAATATTTCTTTTAATCTTTTTCCAATATCTTGAAAGTATTTTAATCCTAAATCAATGTTTATATCTTTACATATAGCGTTTTCTATTTCTTCTCTAATAAATGAAATGTCTTTTTTAGATTCAATAATATCAACAGATTTTATGATCGCTCTTTTTATTGATTGTCCTTTTAGATATTGATTTGTTTCTGTTAGTAAAAAATCATAGTTTTTTACTATATCAAAATCAATAGAATCAATATCTTTGAACTCACTTTCTATTTTATCCTTTTCGTCAAAAACTGCTGATATTATTGACCTATCCGGTACTTTTCCATATTGATTAAAATATTCTTTCACATATCCAAAAATATTGGATAACTGAATATTATCAAAATATTCCTTTTCAAATACAGATGAAATCATTATTCCATATTGATCATCCACAAATAAATTTTTTATTATAATTTTTTCTAATATTTCCGGATCAATTCTATAACTTTCTTTCATAAGAAGGACACCTAATTATTTGAATTTTTGATGATTGTTTACAATCTTTCGTGCATGATAAACATTTTTTATTTATTTCTTTCCAGAAATATTCATTATATGTGTTTGATGAAACTTTTAAAGAGGAAGGTAAGATATAAATAGAATCGAATTTATATTTTTCTGAAACTTTTTTTATATAATTTTCATTAATTTGTATTTTTTTAGAAAATACTGATAAATTTATATATTTTTTATAATTGTCAATATCAGACAGTTTCTTTATCTTTTTTTCTTCTATAAAATTAAAATCTTCCAATGTTCCTATATACCATTTTGATTTTATTCTAACGATGATTTCTGCTTTTAATATTTTCATTATTATAAAAACTCCTTTCTTGTAAAAGAATATAGATATTATACTATAAAATATCTAAGAGGTAAATATGGTCGTTTACTTTTTATAATAAATGTTTTATTATAAATAAAACACGGAGGATTATTTATTATATGATAGATGAAAAAAAGATTATAGAAGATCTCAAAAAAGAGTTTCCTATAGAAGATCAACTAAAATTTGATAATCTTAATATTCAAGAAGAACTTCAAAATAATACATTTATGATGTATCACTATAAAGAGCTTGAAATGAAAGAGCAATCTATTTATAGTGATTTAGAAGATAAATATAATAAGCTTCTTAGAGAAAGATATAATCATTATCGTTTTGAAGTTTCCGAACAATTACAAAAAACAGAAATAGAAAAATATTATTTACCGGGAGATCCTAAAATTATAAAAATGAAAGAAATATTAAGAAAGCAACAGCTAAGAGTTGATTTTTTTAGAATTTGCGCCAGTGCTTTCGATAAAAGACAATGGTGTATGTCATCTTATTCAAAAAACATGAATGGAATGTTATAATGGTTAGACTAAAACAAATAGATACAATGCAATTACAGATACATACGAATGATATAAAATACTTCAATTTTATGAAGGATGAATTTACTCGTTATGTTCCAAATTATCAATTTATGCCGAAATATAGAGCTGGAATGTGGAATGGAAAAACTTCAATGATTTCAGATATTGGTGTTTTTCCTTATGGTTTATTATTTGACTATGTAAGAGTTCATAAAAAGAATTTTCCCGATGTTGAATTAAAAGTTGATGATGAAATAAAATCAATTTTTAAAGGAAAAGAGTATAAACTTATAGAAAATTTGAAGCTTAAACCATATCCTTATCAAAAAGATTGTATAGAAAGATGTTTAAAATACACTAAGGGAATTATAGTATCAGCAACAGCCTCAGGAAAATCAAATGTAATATCATATATAGTGAAAACATTATTAGAAAATGGTTTTGATAAATTTATCGTTGTTGTTCCCACAATAAGCTTAGTAGAACAATTTCATAGTGATATGGTAGATTATGGTATAGACTATCATTTAATAGGTAAAGTTCATTCAAATAGTAAACAATGGGACAAACAAATTACAATATCAACATGGCAAACATTGAAAAACAACCATGATAAATTGAAAGAATATCAAGTAGTTATAATAGATGAATGTTTACATCCTAAAACAAATATAACAATGTTTGATGGTAGTAAAAAACAAATAAGTGAAATAAAAATTGGTGATAAAATAATATCTTATAATATAGAAAAAAATATTTTTGAAGAAGATTTTGTTGAAGATGTTTATAAAAATATGATTATTTCAGAAAATGAGAAAATGTACGAATTAAAATTCGATAACGGAAAAACAATAAAAATAACAGGTAATCATAAAATTTTAACTAATAATGGATATAAAAGATCGGATGAAATAACAGAAAATGATGAAATTTTTGACTTAAATATATAAATATAGATACATAGTGTAATGGGAGGTGATTTTATGAAATATAAACCCGAAGAATGTATCTTATTATATAATAATATATTGAAGTCAAACAATCAAAATATTAGAATAGTTGAATGGAAATCTGATTATATAAAATTATCCAATGGTTTTATTATATGTGGTGTTATTGAAAGAAATAAGTTTTTTAGAAGAATTAAGGGTAAAATATATTATAATAAAATAGATGATTTATATAGTGGGCAAGATACATCAGAAATAATAAAAAATGGAAAAAGAGAAGCTTCCATTAGAGGCGGTAAAGCGTGTATAGAAAAACATGGTGATAGAATAATAGAAACAGCAAAAGAAAATTTGAGAAAATTTGGATATCATTTTGAAAAGGGGCATGTTCCTTGGTGTAAAGGAAAAACAAAAGAAAATAATATATCTTTAAAGAAATTATCTAAAGACAGAATTGGTGAAGGAAATCCAATGTATGGAAAAAAAGTATCAGATGAAGCAAAATTGAAACAAAGTAAAATTATGAGAGAAAAGATATTGAATGGCGAATTTACACCAAATATACATAATAGCAACACACATTGGCAGGTTTTATATAATGGGAGAAAATATAGATCTTCATGGGAAGCATTATTTTCTTTTTTACATCCAAATTGTTTGTATGAAAAAATAAGAATACCATATTATTATGAGAATAAAAATAGAATATATATAACAGATTTTGTTGATGATAAAAATAGAATTATATATGAAATAAAACCATATTCACAAAAGGAAAATTCAAAAATAAAAAGTAAAATGGACCAAGCAAGAAAATGGTGTAATGAAAACGGATATAATTTTTTATTAATAACAGAAAAAGAACTATTTAATAATATTGATATATCTATATTTGAAAATTTTGACGATATTACAAAAGAACTATTAAGGAAATCATATGAAACTTATACAAAGAACGAAAATAGAAAAACCTGATATTGTTTATAATTTGCATGTAAAAAATAACAACAATTATATTGCTGATGATATAGTTGTTTCAAATTGTCACGGAATTAAAGCTCACGAACTTAAAAAAATACTCTTTTTAGCAAAAAACTCGATATATAAATTAGGTTTTACAGGAACAATGCATAATAACGATCTTGATAATTGGTCTGTAAAGTCATATTTAGGGCCTATTTTAAAAGAATATAGATCAGGTTTCTTATCAGATGAAGGTTATATAAGTAAATGTAATTTAAAAATGATAAATTTGAAATATATTGGTAAAAATTTCAAGGATTTTGATTATAATGAAGTAAAAGATATTATATTTAACAACGAATATAGAATGAATTTCTTAAAACAAATTGCTATCAATGTTGATCATAACATATTATTCCTTGTTGGTAAAGTAGAAAAAGAAGGCGAAGTATTAAAAAATTATCTAAGTGATATAAAGGATAAAGAAATAATATTTTTATCTGGTAAAGATAAGGTTCAACTAAGAGAAGAATGGAGAAAAAAGTGTTTACAACAAAATAATATAATAATTATAGCCACTTATGGAATTTACCAAGTGGGGATAAATATTCCAAATTTGAAGTATATGGTTATGGCATCACCTTTTAAGTCAAAAATAAGAGTTATTCAATCTATAGGAAGAACTCTTAGAAAACATTCAAATAAAAAAGATGGTTCTATTGTTTTTGATATCCATGATCATGTAAAATATTTAACTTCACACGGGAACAAGAGATGTAATTTTTATGACAAAGAAGGTTTTGATGTTAAAGAATTTGAATATAGAGAAGGTGATGTATTTGATATAAAAGATATATTAAACCCATAAATTGTGATTTTTAGCAAACTTTTTTATATCTTTTGGCGCATCTTCTGGTTTTTCCACTGTTTTACTTTCAAATATGTTAATATAAGATTTTCTTCTTATTTTACCAACTCTATCCCAGGTAGCTATGATATCAGTATCTTTATCAATGGAGGCAATGAACATTCCATTATATTCATTGCCTTCTTCATCTATTCCATTTATCCAATCACCGGGCTTAAATTTGTTAGCTGATTCATCTAATAAAAATCTAAGCTTTTTCATTACATTCCTTTTGTTATTTTAAAGTGAGTTGTGTTTGTGTTTCTTTCAGTATCAACCTTAAACTCTATTCCAAGAAGATCACAAATATCAACTAATGTACTAGTTAATTCAAAATGATCTGAATTATATTCAAAAACCGGCATACCACCAATTTTTCTAATTTCAACTTCTCTTTCATCATCAGAATATTCTCTATCAAATGATTTTAGAGTATATATAACTTTATTACTTTTAGGGCCTTTATTGATAATATTGAAAAGATACTCTCTATCTTTTTTATCAAGCCTTTCCTCATTCAATAAATATTCTCTTATTCCCATTTTAATCTCCTTATATCATATATATATTATCATCTATATATTTATCTAGATCTATTATTCTATATGTTTTTATTCTTTTGTTTGTTCTTATATCTATGTTGTCTTTTGCCCATTTCTTAGCTTCTGTTTCTTTGTCAAATCTTCTAATAAATTTTAACATATCTGTAACTTCTACTGGTCGTTTATCATCAAAAAAATCAGCAATAAAACCAATATTTGTTATAATAGCAAATGTTTTTTCATTCAAATATTGTTTGAATTTCATCTTTTCATCCTTCAAATATTGTTTGAATTTCATTTAACATACCAACTTTGTAATGATCTTTCTATATCAGTAAGTTCAATTATATTTGGATCTAAATATTTCCATCCATTTTCTATCATTTTTTCTTTATATTCTTTTCCAATTGGATTTACAATTTTATTACTGAAAAATGATTTAGTAACTTTAAATGCGTGTAAAACAACTGAATCGTTCAATTGTCCTTTATCGTTATCAACTTCCATCCAAGTAGAAAATTTTGATCTATAGAAAGATTTTGCTTTGTTTATTTGTTCGTAAGCGCTTTTGATAAATTCTGGATCTACTTTTCTTTCTCTTTTTGATGCCCTTTCTAAAGATGTTTCCAAAGATGTATTTACGAATACCATACCTACATCATATCCATAACTTTCTAATATTCCTCTACGTCTAAGAACAAGACTTGTACTAGATCCCGTTCCATCAATAAACATTGGTAATACAGAATTAATATATAAGGCTAATTGTCTTCTGTTTACAACTTTTACCCTTTCACCTATTTTATCCCACATATTCCATTGATCTTTGAATAAAGTAAAAAATTTATCAGTATTAACAATTCTCGGCTCTATATCACCGGCTTTTATTTTAGTTATAGTAAATGACTTTCCCGCACCAGGAAAACCAACCATAAATATAGCCTTGAATATTCCTTTATCATTAATACCTTCTGTTATCAAATAGTCTTCAAAATTCATAATATTTATCCTATTTTATTAATTCTTCTATACCACTTTGAAATTTTAATAATAACTCCATTTCTTTAGTATTATCAAGCCCCATTTTATTCATAACAAATTTTATATGTCTTAATTCTTTTTCAATATATTCTTTATCTTCTAACCATTTATTATAAGTAGCTATTTCTAAACCAAAAATAGATTGAAAAACGTGCCTTATATGAGCAGTTAACCCAAAAGAAGCTTTATCTATTTGTAATAAAAAAGCAATAAGCTCTTTTCTATCAAGTTTGTTTATTACATCCTTAGCATCTTTTACAATATTAGCTCTTGATTTACTATCTATTACATCTGTTAATAAATATAATGATGCTAATCTAAATAAATCGTTAAAATTATTTCCAGCTCTCTTGAGATAAGTAAAAATACTTTCAGATTTTTTTACTCTAACACCTAATTTATCACCAACTTTTTTGATAATATTAAATGTTTCGGTTGACATTTCATTCAATTCATTGTTTGATAAGCAATAAATATCAATAAAATTGTTGATATATTCATCAGTTGTTAGGTAATTTTTGAATTTCATCTTCCTATTCTCTTTCTAATTTTTTCAAATTCCCTTTCTATCATTCTTGCTTCTGTATGAGCATTGACATCTGTAAGAATTTCATAACATACATCTAAAGCTACATCTATACTAAAATCAATATAATTTGTTATATCAAGAATTTTTTTCATTAATTTTTTATCTTGATGTACTCTATCATCTTCAAATTTTTCATTTAAATGATTTCTTAGTTTCATTTATTATATATTCTCCTTATTGAATTTAATGCTTGTTCCATTTTTCTTCTAGCTGATGGATTTGCTGTATGTATTGTTATATTTGGTAATTCAAATGATTTATCAAAATATACTTTTTCTTCTATCCATTTCAATACATCATATCCAGTACCAATACCTTTATCATCACCTAGATCATGATCAAGACTTATATCAGTAACATTACCTTTTTTTAGCAAATCTATAGCTTCTTTGGGTGTTTTTACTAAAATCCATCCTATAGGTGATTTTCTTTCATCATCTAAATAGACTCTTTTTTCTATAAGATATTGTTTAAGTTTCATATATTTTACCTTAAAGATACATGGATAATTTTCTTAATAAGATATCGAAAACCATCCCAATCTTCGTTTTTTATAATTTCTTCCATTTTTTTAATATCAGATTCAGAAGCAATTTGATAGAATTTAACAAGTTCTTCAAACCCAATATTACCAGGATATGCTGCTTCATTTATAATATATTGTTTTAGTTTCATTATTATTTTTCCTCTAATTCAATATACCAATGTACTCTTACACCAGAAATGTTGTATTTACTACCAAACTTTTTAGATAATTCATCCCAAACTTCCATAAACATTGATTCTTGTTCATCAAAATCCATATTTTTATCAAAATCTAAATATATTGTATATTTTTCCTTTTTTTCAATAGTATTAATAACACCTTTAAAATTCTTATTTAAAAATTGTTCTATTTGTCCTTCATTTAAATAATTTTTAAGTTTCATTATTTTCTCCATTACATTATAATACTATCTTGTAATTTATCAGCCAATTCAAGCAAGCTGGATCTATATGGTATTTGTAAATCAACATAGGCAAGATTTTCATGTGGCAATAATCTAAGCAATTTTAACAATCCAGATTCAGATGGTTTTACTACACCATAGGTTTGTTTTACGTCACCCAAAAGAATTGTTTTACTGTTTTTACCACTTCTTGAAAGAATCATGCTCAAGTAATCTATATCAATAAGTTGAATTTCATCTACTAATAATATATCATCATTCAATAATGACATTCCTTGAATTGCGTTCAAAGGAATTGTTTCAAATTTTGAAGGAAAGACTTTATCTTTTACATAATCATATTCAACGTCTTTCATTTTTTGATTTCTTGTATTTGAATATAGATAGTAAAGCGATGAAAGTATTCCAGCAAACCAAGAAAACATTTTTTCATCAGCGGTATTATGGGTTATTATAAAATCATCTGTTATGTATAAATGATCATCATCATCCAATAATATACATTTTACTTTTTCCTCACCTATATATTCTATGTTTTTTATTTTTACATTATTTAATTTATTATTATTTTTTTGTATTAAATCTTTTTTTCTTTTTATATAAAATAATTCAATTTCATTAGATTTTGGTATATTAACTTCATAGGATATGCTATTTGTTTTTATGGTTCTATCATTAAATATATGTTTTTCACCAATTCTATTTCTCGTATATTTAAAAGCATTTATTCCCAAAGATCTACATATTTCAACAACATCATCTGCTAATTGTTTGCTTATTGTTGTGTATGACATCGAACCATATTTTTTCTTTATCGTACCATCTGTGTCCATTAATCCTTGTAATATTGATATTCTATTTTCTATAGATGTATATTTATATATGTTTGGTATAAATTTTGTATCAGCTTTTGTTCCTTCTAATTTTAAATCATAAATAATATTTTTTAAATAATTTGTCCATCTTTGTTTTTTTGGTAAAAATTCATATAATATATTATCTATAATTAATTTTTTATTACATCTACTATTTAATGTTGTTTTGTTTATTTTTAGATTTATTGATGCTTCATTTATTGTATCATATATTTTTTCTTCTTTTGTAATTAAATTTGTTAATTTAACTGGTTTTGCTGGTTTATTATTTTTATAATTTCCTGATATAGTATATGAAATATCATGTTTATTTAAATATAAATCAAATTGTGACAACTCTCTTTCAATGCGTTCTATTAAATCTATATCCATATTTGAAATTGATATGGAATTAGAAAAGGAACCATCACCTAAAAGAGCACCCATTGTATAAGGTGGAATTGGTAAATTATCAACATAATCAAATTCAACTATTGGGTTTTTTGGTAAAGAATAATTGTATTTACATCCTTTATTTTTATTATATAAAGTTTCTTTAATTTCTAAAGTAGATCTTAATTTATAATCTTTATTATGTTTTAATTCATTATTGTTTTTTACACTCCATACATGATCACCACATGCTTTTGTTAATCCACCATTTGTTGTTTCTATTTTATAAACAGGTTTTATTCCTTTATCAAATGTTTTTAAAACTTTTGATTTTTTTCCATTTATGTTTATTACATAATCACCAGTGTTTATTTCACCCATTGTTTTCCAACCATTAGGTGTTAATATTTTACAATCTAACGGTTGTGGCCCCGGCAAGTAACCAATATCATATTTCTTGTTTATTCCTATAGGTGGTCTTGATATAAAAATCTTTCTTTTTGATTTCTCTATAGAATATGCAGTGCTTAATAGTGTTTTTCCAGTACCCCATTTTCCTGTTAAAAGTATATTTGGGGCTTCCTTAAAAGCATAAAAAGCGCATAATTGGTATTCATCAAGAGCTTTTACTTTCATTCCACTTTCTATTTCAATTTCTCTGTAAAGTGGATTATTATCTATTCTAATAATTTCTTTTCTTATTGGATTATGAGCATATATTACTTCTGGTATTGTATCATTATCATAAAGAAAAATAAACATCCATCCATTTTTTCTTAATTTGTTTTCGTTTGATATAATGTTTATTCGTTCAAAAATATCTTCATATTTTTCTTCTATATATGATTGTTCAAAATTTAGAAAACTTGATATTTCTTCTATTTTTAATTTTATATATGGCTTGAACAAATTATTTACAATAACATCATATAATATTGTTTCTATTCCCTTGGAATTTGCAATAAGTGACATGGAAATATCTTTAGTTGCTATATCGGCACCCTCAACTTCGGCTGATTTTATTATTTTTAAGTCATTATCACTTATTTCAAAATCATTTACAATAAATTTTATTTTATCTTTATATTTTTCTTTGAAATCAAGTATAGCGTGTATTGCTTTTCTTGCGCTATATGATAAATCAGGGTTAAACTTATGTTTGTCTAATTCTTTTAGTACTGTTAATGGTATTTGTATTTGGTCGTATTTTTCTGATAATTTGTTTAAAATTCTGTGATCATCCATTAAAACATTAGTATCGGTAATAATTTTTTTCATAAAAGTTTTGAGCAAGTCTCCTTTTATTGTTTTATTTGATATAATATATCATATAGTTTACTATTTGTAAATTAATCTTTCATAAGTATAACTCTTGATAACCACCCCCTAGCGTATTTTTCTTGAGTTTCATCGTTTTTCATAATATCGATATAAAATTTACCTTGTAATATATTCATTAACAGAAACACATAATAATCGCTATCAAAACTAAGATAATTTTTTAAAGTCGCAAGCGTTTGTGGTCCCATAATACCATCTTCGGATATATTAAAATAATTTTTCTCATTTCTATTTAGAGCGTTTAAACTTTCTTGTAAAAATTTTATAGCTCTTCTATACCCCATATTAACACTTGTATCAAAAAGCTCCATCGCTATAATTTTTGATGTTATTTCATCACCTTTAAATTTATCCCAAAATTTTTCTTTGTAAAATTGTGGTACTAAATCATTTAATTCTTTATTAGATTTTAAACATTCTGGAAAATTTGGATCATCTTTCATTCTATCTATTATTATCCACCCAACCCAATGAGGATGTCTATTTCTGGCTATTCCTTTATAGGTTTCACCACCTCTATCAGTTGGATCATTGCTGTAAAATCCTTCATGTTTCATTGTTTTGTTATAAGCTTCTTTGAAAAACATTTTATCTCCTATGTAAAAAAATATATTTACAACATCTCATTTTGGCTGTATAATATTCATGGGTTCGCGCGGGGAAAATATAAGCATTTTTATAAATATATTTATAATATTTGATGTAATATTTTACATAAGATTGGAGATAATATGGCTAGACTAGAGAGATTTATTCATAGAGATAGGATAATAGATAGAGTAATAAAAATTATTAATAATAATATTGGAAATATTGGAAGGATTTTAATGAAATATAGTTGGAATGTTAATGATGATATGTTAATTAAAATTCTTAATGGTACTTTTAATAGATATAATATAGCGTTTTTTCCATCAACATTTAAAAAAAATCAGAAGATAAAAAAATATATCAGCGATGCAAAAGCATGGATTATAACAGATCCCGAGAAGAGAGAAACAAAATATTTTGTTGAAGTGAGGGTTGTTAAAGATTTTTCTAGATATTTTAGAAGATTTGCTGGAAATGTATCTAAATTTTATAAGATAAAAGATAACCAATTTTTGAAAGATTTATTAGATTTATTATCCCATGAAGTTGTTCATATAAAACAAGCTTCAAAGTCTGGTGATAAATTTTCTCAAAATAGAAAAGAAAGCGATTATGAAAATGATTTTACTTATTTATCTATACCAGATGAATTAGATGCTTTTGCTTATCAAGCTGCTATAGAAGTATTGAGAACAGGTAAATTAGAAGGATCTACAACATATAAACGATATACAAATGTTTTTGAAAAAGATCATCCAACGTTTAAGAAATTTATGAAAAGATTATTAAAGTATATAGAGACAATGCAATAAAAAAGGGGCTTTCGCCCCTTTTTTATTATATCGAAAATCTTATTTTATCATCAATATCTTCATCATCTATCATTTGTTTGTATATATCCATTTCTTCTTCAAGAGTCATTGTTCCTATAATTTCATCAACACTTTTTATTTCATCATCTTTATAACCAAGGATATCGTCATCATCAGATATATTGTCATGTTTATCATAATTCCAATCATTATCTTCTTCATCCCCATCAATTAAAACACCACCGTTACCAACTATAAAATTTCCATTTCTTTTATAATCATTCCATGATGTATATATTGATGGAAGATTTATTGTTTTTTCTTTAATTTTTTCATCAATTTCTTTAAGAAATCCATCAACCCAAGATATATCTTTTGTAAAATATTTATTTACATAACCATTTATAATTTTTGTTGATCCACATGGAGTTTTCCATCTAACTTGAGCATTCATATTCATGTTAGATGTTACACAAATAGATATATCATGGTTTTGATTAATATATTCATCATCTGTTCCAGAAAATGCATTTCCCATACTGTGATGGGAATGAATTACACCAATAATATTATGTTTATTATACTCAGGTGATTCTATCTTATCAACTGTAACAGATGAAACTTCTTGGTGAGGGATATGAAGATCTTCAACTTCATAATCTTTACCAACCAAATATGCTAACCATTCAATATTTTTGAATTTTTCATTCAAAATTTTAATTTTTTGAATAACAATTTGGTGCATGTTAATTTGAATAGAATTTGGTGCTTTACTACATTCTTTTACTTCATCAATTTTTGTTTCCCAAAAATCTTCTTCTGTTTTATTATTATACATAATAATATGTTTATTATTTATTTTTTTCTTTTTGTTTGAAGATGGTTCGTAATAATATGTAACTTTACCGTTTTTATCTCTTTTAATTTTTCTTTTCATTTTATCCTCTTTTTGATTTAAACACATTTTTAACATCGGAACAAATTTCTAAATCATTGTATTTCATAATTTTTGCTATTGTTAAAGAAGCAACCATAACAGCCGGAACAACCCATGATGGGGTAATTGAGTAACCATCTTGAAATTCACCCCAATCAGCTACTTCATTTGAAATGGAAAAATTTTCACCATCATAACCGGCTTTCATATATCTCCATGCCATTTTCTTTGAAATTCTTTCGTTATCTTCTTGTGATATGATTTTATCAGTGCAATCAATCAACCAATCATAACTACCATCCAACATTGTTGCAAATGTTTCATTGAAATTGAATGGAAATGACATAACATCACAATCTGGTCTAATTTGTTCTATAACCAATTTTGATAGATCTGCTTTATTTTTGTTAAGAAATTTCATTGGTAAGTCAATTCTATTCAAATTAGTTATATCTAATACATCTGAATCAAAAAGACGAATTTTGTTTATACCTGACATTGCGGCCATTTTCGCAACCCAAAAACCAACTCCACCACAACCAACAATTATGATGGATTGGTTTTTATTTAGATCAATATAATCTTGTCTTGATAAAATTCCATTCATTTTATCTACCCCATACTTCTTCTTCATTATTTCTAATAGTTTCAGAAACACCGGCTCTTGAAAGATGTTTACTTGCTGTCATTTCTCCATCATTTTGTCCTGTTTCTAAAAGATGTCTTTTCAAAGTTGCGAAACGTGGTAATCCATCAGGGGATCTATCTGCAAGAGACATTGAGTTAATTGTTTCAAGAACAATTTCAGCCTCTTTTGCAAGAGAAATAATATCATCAGGAGTTGACCATTCTCTTGAAAATTTAAAATCTCCCCAGCAACTAGTATGATAGTGTTTAAATTCACCAAGACCAATTGGTTTACGAATGTCAAGATTTGTTATTTTGTTGTCTCTTGTTGATATAACAAAAACAATTTGAGTTAACATCATTGATCTATATTTCTTTTCGATCATTTTATTATCAACAAATTTTGGATTATATATCCCGTTCATCAACCAAACATATTCACCAGCTCGTCTTCCTTTTACTACTGAAAGTCCCCTATAGGCATGGTCAAAATTGATTTCTGGCATAATGGAAGCATTTTTAAGTTTTTCTTCTACTTCATATTTTTTAGCTTCATATTGGTTTTTATACGTTGAAATCATTTCAGAAGCAGATTGAATACGTTCATTCAATCTTTCACCGATATCTTGAAGTTTTTTATTAACTTCTGCTTTTAGTTCTTCACGAATTTCATCCTCTATGGAAAGATTATATCTTCCAGATTGAGAAAAAACAATAATTTCACTACCAATACGAATAGAAATTTCTTTAGATTTTACATCAGAAATTTTTATATTTTTTATATAGTTAAGAATTTTTTCTTTTTCTTTTTTTAGTTTTTCTAATTCTTCCATTTTTTTTATCCCTTCACACAAATTAGTATCCCCCATTTTATAGGGGGATACTTTTCCTTATAGTGTCTGAATCTTCATCCAGCAACGTCATAAGGAACAATTTCAACCTTCATTCCTTCGCTAAATGCAGCAGGTGCTTCAGAAGGTTTAATCTTTTCTCCGTTCAAATAAACCTTGAACTTTCCAAGACCCACATTTTCTGTAACCTTTGAAATTTCTTCCTTGAAGTTGCTACCAACATCAACACTAAAGAAAGAACCATTAACAAGAACACCAGTGCCTTCGGCTTCTACTTCTTCACGGGAATCTCTTGTTGACCAAACTTCATCTTCATAATGATCATCCATTTTTCATTTCTCCTTTTTTAAAATTTTTGTGCATTATACAATATAAACTTATTAATGTAAACATTACAATTCACAAGTTTGAATGAAATATTTTTCACTTTTATCCTTTGAAATTATAGTTATCAACCCCCTTTCACTTTCTTGATCATAGGAAAGTTTTAATATAAAATTTTCTGGATTATTACTAATTATTGATATAAGATTCATGAAATTTTTATAATTTATTGCCATTTCAAGATCACTTGCATCAACATCACTTAATTTATAATTCAAAACATTTGAATATCTGTTTGATTTATCTGTTGATTCAATAAATAATTGTTCATCTTTAACAGTAAAATAAATTTTACCAAATCGTTGACCAATTTTCTTGATATTTGTTATTTCATTCCATATGTCGGATATTTCTGTTTCATAAAAATAATCAAAATCATCAGCAAATTCTCTATCAAAAATACTAACTATTCTTGGAGAGCAAAAAAATATTTTTGTGTTTTGATTGCCATCGCTTATATAAATCTTTGTGTCGTTTATTTTGATTTTTGATTGTTCACCAAAAAGTTTTAACAATGGAATAAGATTTTTACTTGGTTCGCTAAAATTTAATTCATATTCACTATTTTCATCAAGAACATTATTATCAATATCAAGAATAACAATAGCATCGTGGCTAGATGTTGTCATTTTCGACTTAATTTTACCATCTTTAGTAAAATTCAATCTAACAGTTTCGATACTCAAATTCATCGTAGCTTTTTTAATAACATCTATAAAATTGTTTGTGTTTATATTCATTATTTTTTCTCGCTTAATCTTTCAAGAGAATTTATTATATTTGTTGCTTCAATTTTTGAAATAGTATTATCGTTTTCCATTAATTCTACTATTTTTTTCTCTTTTTGTAAATCTTTTTTGTTTTTCTTGGCATATTTAATGAATCTACTCTTTCCTTTTGGTACTTTGCTCATTAAATATTGAAAAATTACCTTTTCTTTATCATTTGATAGATTTAAATTTATTCTTGAAATTTCGTTCAATATTGGAAGCAAATCGTTTTCATGAGAAAGCCATAAATTCATAAGAAATGTTGGGTTTTTCTTTATAACTTCACCTTCATACTCATGTTTTTTGGTTTTCGTAAAAATTTTATAAATAAGTTGAAAAATTGTAGGTCCATCATATTTTTCTTCAATTTCTTCTTCTATTGTAACTTTTGGTAAATCCTTGAATCCCATTATATAGTTCCTTGTTTCAACATTCTCATATACATATGCATAAAATTGATTTCAGGAATATATGAAACGTTATGTTTATGAAGATGTTCACCAATCAAAATAATAGCATCACCTGGATTCTTAAATTCTCCAGCATTATCAAACATATACTTATAGAAGCCAACATAATCAATTTCACCACTTCTAAGAGTTTTGCGAATTTCATCAAAATCTTGTTTTTTCATGTAATTGAAAACATCTTCATATGTTTTTGGTTCATAAACACCATTGTCAATCAATTTTCCATCTATGGAATTTTCTTGAAGTGTTTGAATTGTTTTTCTAATGTCTGGATAGCATTTTTTGATTATTTCAACAACTGTTTTGTTATCAAATTTAATTTTTTCATTTTTAAGGATCTTAGAACAGAAATTGAATAAATCTTTAGCAGGCGGTGAACCAATTTTGAATGTACTGCAACGAGATTTTAGCTCTTGAATAATCATATGTTCTTCATTAAACAAGAAGCAAAATCTTGTAACCTTATAAACATCTTCTATAAGTTGTTTTAAGATTTTTTGAGAGCCTGATTCACCCTTGGAGAGAGCAGACGCTTCATTAAAAACAACCATTTTTAATGGTGTTACGCCTTTTGCAACGGCAAAACTTTTTACTTTACCACGAATTGTATCAATTCCTGTTTCATCCGAAGCGTTAATCCAAATGTAATCAATACCAGTTTCTTTCAAGAGAATCTTGGTAAATGTTCCTTTACCAACTCCAGCTGGCCCATAAAGCATAAAATTAGGGATATCCTTGACAACCTTAGTGAGTTTTTTTCTCAATTCAGGTTCAAGAATCATATCCTCTAATTTTTTTGGTTCGTATTTAAATGTCCATATATCAGTCAAAATTTTATTCTCCTTTAATAATGGTGCCCGGAGCGGGACTTGAACCCGCATAGCCAATATGGCCGAAGGATTTTCTTACCACTACTACTTTCGTAGCCTCAATGAGTTTGTGGTCTGGACTTGCTCTTCACCATGTCTTTTGTAAAAGATTTAGGTGCGCCGTGTAAAGTCTCTACACTCACCTTTCGGTTAGCACGGGATTGCCATCAGCATAATCTGTTAAGGTTTCCCCGTTTTAGCGGCGTCCACTTCAGGAGTTTTCTCTTGAAGGCTCAATTTAGTTTTTATTGTTGTGTGTTCTGGAATTATTTCTTTTATTTACACAACAATAAATAACTTCTTAAAGTCCTTTGTGTATACCAATTCCACCATCCGGGCTTATATTTCACCTATATTATATCTTATTTTTTGATTAATGTAAACAATCACTTATCATAACTTTTTTTACCGTTTACTACAAGATTTGGATTATCTTCTTTAACTTCCATAAGAGAAATAATTTGATCAAGAGAAAATGGATAGTAATTGTTACAATCAACTCCTATATCCATTGATTTTCCAATAGAAGGTAGATGTCCATGAGAATGAGCATATAGATGCCAGGAATTATAATGACTTCTATGCCATGTTCTCATTGCATAATGACAGATAACAATAAAATGACCATTAAAATTTTGTTCAAGAATATATCCAGCGTTTCTTGGATTATTTTTTAGCCATTCATCATGAGAACCCATAAGGAAAATATGTTTCCCATTTAGTTTTTTTATAATTTTTTCAGCAATATCACTATTTTTCATAAGAAGAAAATCACCAGCATGAATAGTGATATCTTTTTCTTTTACAATAGAATTATGACGATATATAATTTCTTCATTCATTTCATTTATATCATCAAATGGCCTATTGCTATATCGAATTATGTTTTTATGAAAATAATAGCTAGTGCTCATCCGCCGTGAAGTAATAATTACCCCCACGGCGAATGAGCACGTTTCCTCCTTTTTGTTCTTTCATTTTATTTTTTCCTTATTGTTGTGAGTTACAGTTTGGGCAAACAAAAATTACGTTTTCTATTCTATGATCCCTTCTATTGTCTTATAATGTTCACTTTTCGGGCTTGTTCATAAAAAATGAACAAGCCAAAAAAACTAACATTGATAATTTTTAAAATAGCATGAAATAAGTTAAGAAAAGAATTGTAAGATGAATTGATTGATCCAATCCAATTACAACAAAAAACCAATATCTTTCATTTTTCGAGTATAGATAAGATGTTATTTTTGATGAAACGAAATCGACTAAAAAATGAGACAATCCATTTATTATAGCAAAAACAAACCCAAAGTATAAAAACGGTATAGTATATACAAGTGAATGTATTCCTAACCATTTCATGTTTTTCGATTTATTTAAGGCCATTTTGTCAGTTTGTAATAGAAAATCTGATATAAAATGGCACCATATTATTGATATAATATTAGTCATCTTCTTCGTCTATTGATGGATCATCTTCCCAAACATCTGTTGGATCATCTCCATTCATTATTTCTAGATCTTTTTTCAAATCACTTATTTTATCTTTTGGAAAATAACCATTTATGAGATATTTACCAATTGTTTTTCTTAAAAACTCCGCCGTTACAGGTGAAATGACTTTTTTTACGTCATTTGGAGCGGTTGGTTTTCTCAAGTTCATATTATAACATCCGTTTATTTGTTCAGATATCTTTACTTCTTTCTTTTTCTTTGCTTTTGCACCACTTATATTCAATGTAGTTGTTCTTTTCTTTGATAAAATAATATATTTATACCTGTCATTTTTCATTCCAATAGATGAAAAAATAAGGTCTGTATCATCAACTCTTATATATGGTATTCCTTTTTTTGAGTATAATAGCTCCATATTTCTCCAATATTAAAAGAGGGCCGAATCCCCCTGTCAGGGTTAAATTTTCCAATCAAAAAGCTCGTTTGCTAGTCTGTTTACAGTAGCATATCGAGTACTGAAAACGTTAGATCCTTTACGGGCTTCGGTTTTATGGGTTGAAATGTTTGTAAGAACGTTAAAAGCACCCCACTTATTATCTTGAAGCGTTGTATCCCTTGCCATGATTTCAGGATACAATTCAACGATTGTATCAGCAACCTTAGGCGGAAGGAATTGATGCTTCTTAGCTTTACGTTCTTCACTAGCAGAAGGTTTCTTGAAGTATTCAACAAATTCGGTGAAATTTTCCTTGGTAAAAGGAATTTCAGCCCATTTCTTCCAGGTTTCAGTAACATTACCGAAGGCGTTGAATTTGCTTACAAAAGATTCCGCCAGTTTTTCAGGGTTATTGACTGCATGGGAATAAGATTCTGAAAAAATCATTTCTTTCCCTGTAATCAGTCCATTGGTACATGCCCAACGAAAACCCATGATGTTATAACCGAAAGAAACTTTACCAGTAAAACCGTTCCATGCTTCAATCAAGACACCAACCATATCAGTGTCTTGGATATAATGATTGAAACGATCATCATTCATTATGATATGACGCTTCCAACGCTTGGTGTTTGAATCCAAATGATCGACACACTTTTCAACGCCAAAATCCTTCACGGCTTCGTTAAAAAGATCCCGAATAAAAGAGTTTTCAACCACTTCATAGGTAGGAGCGACGACACCCAAAACGTCTTGAGTTTCTTGATTGATAAGAGCAACCTTATCAACTTCCAATCCCGAAGCGGTAAACAAAGGCTCTTTTACAACGTTAAAAAACGGGTTTCTGTCTTCTCTATACATATTTTTTCCTTTCTTTTTTGATTATTCCGTACCACCAAAAATAAATCTATGATGATTAACCAGAAAATCAATAGCAGCCCAAACCTTCAGCCCAGGTTGCCCGGAAATCTTGATAACATTGCCGTTGATTTTTCCACCATTTCGCTTAATCATACTAACAGCGTCGTTAAAAGTTTCAAAACGTTCACCTTTAGACATTTTTTTCTCCTTTTTCCATGTTTTCCATCATAATATCATAATATCAACTCGAAGTAAATCAGAGTTTTTTTTGCATTTTTAATCGAAAGCCATGATAAATACGGCTTTCTGTTAAAAACACAAAATTATCCACCGTAAACGTTTGATTTTCCTCGCTCTTTACATTTATTACAAATAAATGTCAACAGATCGCGTCCCTGAATATCTTCTTCGATATTCAATTCTTCAACGTTTTTAACGTTTACGCGACCACAATTCTTACAAAAAACATAAAATTGAGGATTAAAATAGCTATTTTTACCCATTTTTAATCCTCTTTTACAGTTATTTCAACTTCATATCCAAAATGCCGTAGCCGTATTGCAATGACATTTTTTGTTTCAAAAGAAAATAAAGTATTATCATTTTCGTCAACAACACGGCATAACTCACCATCTTTATCAAAATATACGGAGTCACCGTGATAATTATTTATTTTCATCTTCATCCTCTGGATGTTTTGTGTAATTTTTCCATTCCATTTTGGAACAATAGACGAATTTTCCAGTTTTTACCATCTCATGAGCAAATTCATCCTTGCGACGTTCAATTTTACCAGTTTTGATGTTTTTAATACATTTCATTGTAAATTTCTCCTTAATATCCTTTTTGTACGGCACTAAGAGCAATAGATACTTGATGTAAAGCAGGATCTAATCCATCAATATTAAATCCTTTAATTTCAGATAAATCCCAGGGGTTTTTGATATTCATGATTTCGGGATTATTAGGTAATAATTTTTTAATTCTAGTGTATAAAATGTATGTAATACCATTATCTATCATTGATTTTTCCTTTTTAGTCTTTTTTGGTTTATTATGAACGAAAAAAGGGTTTCTACAACGAACCAAAACCCGATAACAGACAATACAGATATA
>Ga0265294_10001965_pt1 | contig 27159 bp, 15 predicted proteins | sample MunlanPumphouse3_FD_192504 | JGI IMG/M metagenome (GOLD analysis project Ga0265294, IMG submission 192504) | Groundwater microbial communities from a municipal landfill in Southern Ontario, Canada - Pumphouse #3 | ecosystem: Environmental > Aquatic > Deep subsurface > Groundwater | place...
GAAAAAATAAAAAAGGTTCTCATTATTTCAACTACGAGTTAATGAAAGAAATTAATGGAGGAACCCAAATGAAAGATGTGTGGAATTTGCCGGCTATTGCTCGTTGGGAAAAATCGTGTGGAAAACACCCTACCCAAAAACCTTTAGCCCTGTTAGTCCGGATCATTTTAGCTTCAACGCAAAAAAACGCATGGATTCTTGATCCTTTTACCGGCAGCAGCACCACAGGAATAGCTGCAAACCTTTTGAATAGAAAATTTCTTGGCATGGATAAAGAAACTGAATTTTTGAATTTAAGCAAAAAGCGAAAACAAGAGATTGAAAATCCTCAGACTTACTCTGCATATAGAAAAAAATTGGTGGGATTTCTTGACAATAAACAGTTGGACCTATTTTTGGTGAATGAACCCGATATCTTATATCATCGAGATTTAATTTTTGAAAACAAAAAATCCTAATAACTTTTAAACAGAATATGAAATTTTGAGAGTATTCTCTGCTGTTCGAACCACCGTGAGAGAAAGCGTGTCTATCGAAAGGCAACTACCATATTGGCTGCGCTTCGTATGTTTGGGAATTTATACCCGGTATATGTTAAGAACAAATGTATTTTTTCCCTTCTCGGCTTCTTTTTTATTTACCGGTTTTCTCAGCCGTAAAATTCATTTCTCCTATTGAAGTATTGGCAACACCCCGGATTTTTTCACCCTCAACTTTGGCTTTTACATCTACGTGCTCGTTGTCAACATAAAGATTACATTTTATAGAGTCGTTGGCATGACGTAGATGTGTTAATTTAATCTTATTGCCTTCTCCAAATTTAACTTTCCCTTCCAATTTATTGTCTTTTTCAAAAAAATACAACGTTCCTTTTTCGTAACCATAAGGTGCGGAGGATACTTCAAATTTCCATTCACCAACAAGACTTTTATAATCTTGATCTATACCGGCATTTGTTGAAATGGCAACAAACACAGCGATAAATGCAAAAATCCACGTCTTTTTCATTTTCTCATAATTTTAAAAAGTTATACAAATATATTGTTTCTCAAAAACTCTTTTTTTAAAATTCCCGGTTTTATCCCATTTTCCCCAAAATCAACCACTAATGATGAGTGACTAATGTATTAACATAATCCCCTACATATAGTATCTACTAATGTCAGTTGAAATAATTGCGACCCGCATGATTTTAAAAACATAGTCAATCTTTAAAATATCCAAAATTTTCATCTATTAATAATCTCCTATCTAAAAAAAGATTACTCAATTCACAACTCATGTCAGGAACAAGTGTACACGAATGGCAAGCAGCTAAATTTAACAGCGCTACACCTTGTCCTTCAGATTCATAACAAATCGGATCAAGGGAGCATTCTTTAGCTCGTTGTAAGGTGCTTGTAATTATAACTTGTAGTTTTTCAAGGTTATTGCACAATTTTGCCAGTCCACCCAAATATCCGTCTGTTCCATCGTAAGCTGAAATCAAAAAACCATTCATATTTTCGCTTACATACAACCGTTCTTGCAAAGAAGACATCGGATAGCCACAAAAATATTCAAATTCACGAATAAGCAAATGAGAAAGTGTATGGATTAGAATTTTCCGTGCGCTAAGATTTTTTGCTTCAATTTTATGCAATCGCCAATCAGAATCTTCTGCATTAGTTTGAATTTTCTTCATTCTTTCTTTGATAATTTCATTGTTTTCCCACTGTTTTAATTTTTGTTCGTCCAAAACAAACAAAATGCCTTCGCCATAGTTTTCAATGGCAGGTAACAATCGTGTTTCATATCTATTTTTTGAAACGGATTGCCTTTTAACCTCGTATTTATAACCATCTTCACTAATTAAAATACTGTCGATATCAATAGGCTCATTACGTGTAAAAGAAGTTTGTACTGTAATCTTTTTCAAACGATTAATTTTTACTAATTTGTCAAAGCCATTTAATTGATCTTTAACTTGAATCTGTTCGAATTTTATAACTTTATTTTCGGGTTGTTGTTTGTTGAGAAAGTAATCGTACTCGGCTTGCCTGTATACAGTTTCAGGTATATATGCACTATTAGGTTCTTCTAAATATTGTGTAGTTAATTCTTGTGAAATGTCATAATCATCAAACAAATCTCTAATTATATCCTCTTGACTTTTGCCTCGTTCCAACCACTTTTCAATTAATAGCCTATGTTTCTTCTCAATTTTTACCTGCTTTTCAGGTATCCATAAGCTGCTTAAAGTGTTGGCATAATAAATACTGCTACTTGTTTTAATCTTAACTTTAATTTTCTCGTCGCAAGGCTCATCTTGATATTTTCCATTTCGAAGACCAAGCCAATATTTTTTACCATCACATTTTCGAGAAAACCCGAATATACCTTTCAATGTTTCAGAATTTCCGCATTTTTTACATTTTATATGAATACCAGACAGATCTGTAATTTCTTTGCTCACGATATAGTACAATTCTTGTTCAGGACAACATTTTTCGTATTTCAATTGAATTCTGGAGTTACCCTCTTGTTCTTCGGCGTTTTTTTCTATATCATTTTCAATATTATTTGAAGACTGTTCAATATTTTCAACATCTTGCCAACGATTATTCCAGTATTCCCAAGGTAAATCTTGAATATGCCCATTATCACAAGTCATCATAAAACGTACTTGTTCTAAATGTTCACCTTTGCATTTCGGATTAAAACATTGCAAATCAAATTCCCGTTGTTCTGCACCCCAATGCTTTTTCCAATCGTTTATATGCATAAAACGATAACAACGAGGACAATAAAACCATTTTGGAAAATAATTAGCTTGAGGTCGAATTTTTGTTTCCCCATCTTTTTCTCCAACAGGAATACTTATTAAATGATTTAATCTTGGAAAGCGGTATTGCAGACGACTTCTTAATCTATCATCTTCTATAAGATATTCTTCTTTCTCTTGATCATCTAAATGAGAGTATCCCCATTTATCAAAAGTTTCAATAATTATTGAAGCATCCGGTGTCTCAATCACCGATCCAACACCTCCGTAAGAGGAAATCATTTTACTTCTTCCATGTTTAACTTTTTCTGCCATAATGTATTAATATTTATTGATTTTAATACTTACATTTGGTTCAACGCTCCGCATCGATTGCATACAAACAAGTTTGTCTTCATCCTTTTCTCTCTCTTGAATCGGTTTTAGCAAATTTTGAACTCTTTGATTTTCATACATACTCCCGTAATAATGCAAATTTGAACTTCGCAGAATTTTAGAGTCCCATTGTTGAATTATAATATCAATAAATGACTTAATCACCTGCTTATCTTCCTCATCAGCAAAAATATGATTATTAAAAAGTTGATCGAACTCGGTTATAAGTTTTTGTTTATTCCCATCCAGATTCAATGCTGTTGCCATATTGTTGGCAACAAATCCCATTTTATGTCTGAAATAAGCAACCATTGACGTGAACAACATTTTATCTAAAGCATTTTCAGCAAAAGGTGTTACGCTAATTGGCTCTACTTGTTTGTAAAAAGTTTTATGAAATGGTATAAAACCTTCGAAATAGGACAAATCTCTTGTGTTGTTCGGATCGAATAAACTAAAAACCATGCCCTCATTTTTTCGAGCCACACGACTGCTCGCCTGAATGTATTCTGCTGTGTTTGGAGGCATTCCATTCATCAGCATTATATTCAATCGTTCTACATCCAAACCTACGCTTATCATATTGGTAGCTAAAACAATATCGTAGGCTTGCTGTTTAGCTTTCAATTCGCCATCAAAATGAATATTTAATTTATCTAAATTATTTTTGATTTTCTCATTTGCAATACGGCTAGTTAATTCTAAATGCCTGTAAGGTAAATTATAGTAATTATTATTATACGGTGGTACATTCATTAAATATCTATCTTGTAATTGGGTTATTTCCGGCACCAATTCAGCTACGATCTTATTTGAAAACCTGCCAAGATGTTTTAAGCTCTTAAAATAAAAGACAATAGTCCAGAATTGATCTGCTTCCGTTTTATCGATGCTGTCTTTCCATATTTCCAAACGAGCAAACAGCAAAGCCGCATTCAAACGTAAACTTGTCATTGTTTGAGTTCTACCTGTTGGTAAAATACCTATGTATTGCCGCTTGCTTTCTGATAATGTTTTTGAAAAAAACGTATCATCTGCATTGGTGGCATATTGTGGAAATATTTGAACTGAACGGTTATATAAACCTTTTACCTGTTCCTCTACATTTTTTATTGTAGCGGTTGATGCTATGATTTTTGGCTTTTGATCATCCGTAGTACATAATGATAAAACAACATTCTCAAATAGTCCAACCAAACTACCTAATGGACCATTCAGCAAATGCAATTCATCTTGGATTATCAACTCCGGCTTTCTATTTCCATTGTAATTAAATAAACTTGTAGCTTCTTCTCTCCAAGCCAATTGTGCAAATTTATCTACAGTCGCAAACAATACGGTGGGAGGATTTTTGTAAATATCTTCATCCACCAGTACAATTGGCAATCCATCATTGTTTTCTGAAAAAAAGCACCTTTCATTCAAGCAATAACTTACCAAACTGTTCCGACTAATTCTATGTCCGATCGAAGGATTGCCATCAGGTTGTTCTCTCCCTATAATTTTTGTATTGCACCATTGGCAATTAGATAATTGAAAAGGGTTATTCAAATAATCAGATTTATTGGCATAATTTCCATTATTCAATTTATTAGTAATGGCATCATACTTGTTTTTAGCATCTTTAATTTTATTGGGAATAGTAGAATCTCCTACCCAAAAACCAATTGAGATTCTTTCGTTTCCTAAATCATTATGGTTTTTACGAATAAATTCGCAAGCTAAAATCAGTTTGGTTGCTCTTTCAAATTGTTGTGCAGACAACAAACGCAATGTATAACGAATAATGATATTTACTCCCCCATAACTGTCCGGATAATTCAACCTTCTCCAAAAAATAAGAAATGCCGACAAAGCTAAATATGCTTCCGTTTTTCCTCCACCTGTTGGGAAATAAAGCAAATCAACCAAATTTCTGTCTTCTGAATTCTCTTCAATAAAGGACGGTAAACATTGCAGAATAAATGCCAATTGGAATGGACGCCAACTTGGGGCTTTATCCGAATCAGGAAAATCTTTTGTTGCATATTCTTGATATGAATATTGAGCAACTTCCCTCTGTTCAAAGGCTTCGAAACCGTCCTTTTTCTTACCAAAATGCCATTGATTTTGGAACATTTGCAAATAAATAGCTGTGTTTGCCAATTGAAATGCACGAAAAGCCATAGAATTTGTTTCCAACAATTCAATTCCTCTCTGCATTCTTGCCTGTATTACTCTGCATTTTTTTATATTGGTTAACCCTAATAATCGGTCACGTTCATTGAATAACTTTATCTTTTCTTCTTCATCTTCAATCCATTCAGAATACGCTTTAGCTAACTTATCAAGATTTGAAATTATTGAGTTTTTATCCTTATTGAATTCAGATAATTCTTTTATTCCCAAACATTTTTTATCAATACTTGAAATATTTGTACTTTGATTTTTTACATTGAATTGAGGCAAAAAAGTTGAACTAATCCACTGAGGTTTTTGGGTATCATCTTCGTAATTTTCCCAAATGCAAGCTGTGTTATGTCCGATACCGTAAGACAGCTTTTCACGATAGAGAAAATCCAAAATTCTGTCTTCCTGCGATTTATAAAAATCGTTCTTATAAATATTGTAAGGTTGCAAATAGGGTGTTTCTACTTTTATTTCTACTTGGAACAAACATGCCTGATTCAAAGATTCGTTTGCTCTAGAAAATTGTTTACGACCAAATAATAGCGCATTTTCAATGAAAATCTTCACAACATAATTGTTATTAGGCTGTTCATACAATTTAATATGTAGCCATAGGTTTTCTTTTAAGGAGTCTTGCTTGCTTTTCCACCATAAATCGCTATTAACACTTGGTATGTCCGACAACAAAATCTTGTAATGTTGATTTTCTGCCTGCTTTATCAAGTCGAGTGATATATGTGCTTCTATTTTATTTTCGTAGCGTTTATATTTATCCTTGAAAAATAGCTTGTAAAGAGTTTTGTAAAGTCCACTTTCTTTATGTTCTTTAGCCAATAAATTTAAGGAACTACTTCTTAATTGCTTTTCTTTCCTATTTAACTCCTTTGTCAACTTAAGCAATTTGTTTTCAGCATCGTATTTAACGAACGGATTCAACCCAAATTTTTCAATTAAATCTATACTTTCCCCACTATAAGGAAGAGCGATTTCTCTTGCTTTAGCTTTTTTATAGTTCCCAAACAAAATCTTTATATTAATCTTCTGACATTCTGAGGAAACAACAAATGAAATACCATATTGTGAAGGGAAAAATGTACTGGCTGAACATTGCACTACCCAATCGTCCTCTTTTGATTCTGACGATGATTTAGCATTATCGCTATCTTCTGCACCTATATTGCTCTCTTCTGCTGCATCAACAGGAGTTTCTTCATTTTCACCGTCTTCTTCGAAAAAATCACCAATAACCTGTTGTTTAGGGTATAAAATACCCGAATAATATCTCAATAAGGGCTTATCTGCAATAATTTCATCAGAAAAATGCACTTTATCTGAACACTCAAATAAATCAGATCCTGGTCCGATCAATTCTTTTTGAACTCTTGAAATTACTTTTTTTCTATTACTCATCAGCAATCTCCTTAATTTTTATTATAGTTAATAATGGCATATACTCATTTATAAATCGCTGTAAAGTATCCCCTGTAAAATTCTTTTTTTGAAGAATTTCTCCTATTGACCTATTTTTCAAGAACTGTTTTAACTCTTGTTTTACACCTCGCCCTAAGGCAATCATTGTGCTATTGTACAATCGTTTGGATTTCTTAATTTTTGGGAGAATTTCTGTCGCAAAATTTTCACCTGGTATTACTTCATCCGCTAAATCAAATATAGCATGTAAATCAGAATTATACATTGGGAATTTTCTTTTCCCGATGAAATATGCATCCACTGTCGCAGGAAGAACCTTCAAACCATGTTTTTTTAATTCTTTATATAAAAATTCTCTTTGTGGAAATATATCATCAAGCTTTTTTAAAATTTCTTGCCAATATTTTGAATGCTTATCAATCTCCTTAAATATATCCGGCTCTACTTCAACAGCTATTTGGAAAAGATTTTCTGCCAGTTGTTTTGGGTAAATTCGAATTTCATTTCCTTCTTTTAATTTATATGTATAGATTAAATCCCCTTCACGATCAAAAACAGTTTCCTTATTATCCAATTCAACAATCTCACCATTTGATAATTCAATTTGAAAAATTCCTCGTTCCTCTCCATCGTCTAACAAGCTATCACTCTCGTCCTTATAACTTTCATATGCTTTTTGTGACCGCTCATCAAGTTTTTGAATAGTTTCTTTCAATGTAGGACTAATTATTACTGGCGGCTCAAAAATTGGTTCGTATTTTATTTTACATAATTCAAATCTATTTTCACTTGTTATCTCTTTTTCAATATTCGCTTTGTAATTGTTTAATTGATTAATATACAGAATATTTTCTTGTTCATATAAAACAAGTTTAATATTGTTCGATAAGCTATTTATAAAATCGAATTCTCTTTTTGTTCCATCAAAAGAGTAAAAAAGCAACGTTTTATTTTTTAATGTCTTACTTTTTAATCGTCTATTCAATTCTGAATTTGGAAAAATATTTTTTGTTGTTTTCAACTGCTCTTTAAGAAAATCCATATCATTACGATCTGCTATTATGACTAATTTTTTATTACTTTCTTCCCACACGTGTTTTATCTTATGAATTTTCAATTCAGTATCTTTTAAATATTGTATCAATTCTTTCAAAGCTACTTTTGGGTTGTTTTCCCCAAAATAATCTATGTCATAACCCCCTTCGTTTTGTTCCAACTCCTTATTTTTTTGAAGACGATAAAGAACATAATCATAGCTATCCTCTTGTAAAGCATTAAATGCCATGCGGAGATAATACCCATAATTAGTTAATTTTATGGGAGTTTCTAAAGCAGACACATATTTTTGTGTTTCTTCAAATTTTTGAAACAGTGTAACTAATTTATTATCTTTAATTTCGATAATTTCAATTTTATTCTTCGATTTTTGTTCAATCAAATTAACTTCTTCTTTTTGCCAATCCCAAAAACTAATATTATTCAACTTTGGTATTTCACACGTGTCGGATAGTGCAATTATTTTGAAATTATATTTTTGTTGATCCAGCATAACTTGAGAAAGACAATTTAAATCGGCATTGCAAAGGACAAGCGTATCTATCATAATGTCCTTTTTTAATATTTCTTCATAACAAACTTCGTATTTCGGAGTTACATAAACAATACAGTCTTCTAATGCTGGAATAGAATTTATTGAGGTTTGTTCTCCTTCTCGAGTGTTCGGTAAATAAATTGAAGGAATGCATCCCCTATTCTCCAAACCGTTCCAAATCGTCTGCCCTGCAATTAAAACAAGTTTTTTAGTAAAATGAGTAGGTAAAAATCCATATTCATTGTTTTTCTCAAAAAAATCATTGTATTTTAAAAGAGTATCATTTCTTGTGCTTTGCTTTACCCGGATATAATTTCGTTTTACATTGTCAAATGTAATACCGGGTATTATGGTATTATTTTCATCTTTTTCTTTAACTAAAATATAGTTTGATCCTACAATTTCTTTAATTATATAAATATTTTTTCCCTTTTCTCTCTTTCTTTTTAATTTATCACCAATCGAATAATCAGTTAAATCCGCGTAATTAATAAATATTTGCTTTGATAAGTTTTCATATAAAAGATTAACGACCCCTTGTAAATCATATCCTTGTGGAAAATTAAAATAAATATTTTTATCCCTATAATTATCAAGAATTATAGCGCTTGTGAGATAATTTAATTTATTGCAATCTTGTGAAATTGAATATTTATCCAATAATGTTTCATAATAATTTTGATTTAACATAGGCTCAAATTTTATATGGAATTTTTAGACTAACTTCATTTTATGACATTTATTTCAATTTGATCAATCTGACATAAAGGGGTTATTAATTTTAAAGAAGAATAAAATCTCGGATAATCAAATGATATTCTTATTCAAAAGTTATACATTAGCAGTAAATCACCAACTATTAGAGATTAACAAATGTTTGATTTTTTTATTGCCATGTTACAAAGAATGGCGTAAGTACATATTACTCTATTATTTAATCTAAAAACAAAAATATCACAATTCGGACAATAAAAAAATTTTATTACTGAAATTGTGATGTGTAGAGTCAACCGGCAAGGAGTGCAAAATTTGCCGGATCAGAGAAATAGTGTAATTTCACTTGGTTTTAAAATGATGCAAGTTGATGAAGTGGGATAAAATCGAAACCGAACGTGCCTCATCTCCAATCAAGAATAGAAACATTTATACGATTGTCCGAACGTATAGGAAAATGGATTTTCCGGAATTTATGATTAATTAATATCGTGTTGGCATATAGAGCCGTGTATTTTTTATACTTTTGATGAAAACATTGCCTTTATATGGTTTTTTAACAAAAATTTTAAATGATGCAACTAAAATATATTCATCATATAATCGTAGTTTGCCTGTTTTCGCTCTGCTTCGCGAACATTGAAGCACAGCAAAACGAATCGAAAAAGAAATTCAGTATTTCGGGAACAATATACGAGGATACGGGCAACGGAAAAAAAGTACCCCTCCCTTATGCCACGGTAACCATCAATAAATACGGTATAGGAGCAGTTTCGGACGATAACGGCTATTACAAAATAAACAACGTACCTGCCGGATATATCGATTTGAACATCAATTATTTAGGGAAGCTGCCTGTTGATACGATGGTCAATGTATCCTCGAATTTGGTCTTGGATTTCGTTTTAAAAGAAGAAAATTTCAGACTAAAAGAAGTTGCCGTAATAGCAGAAAGCAGCAAAGCGGGACAATCGACCGCATCGAAAATATCTACCACGGCAATGGAACATTTGCAAGCTGTGAGTTTGTCGGACATACTCGCACTTTTGCCGGGAGGAATTGCGCAAAACCCCACCCTTAACACGGCATCACAAATAAATATCCGAAACATCAATAAAGATATCAGCAATATAAATGCATTGGGGGCAGTAGTTATCGAAGACGGATCGCCCATCTCAAATAATGCGAATTTGCAAACAATGCATCCGGCGGTGATTGGTGCAACAGCCGCCTTGGGAGGTACTGCATCTCCAAGCGGAGGAATCGATACGAGAAACATATCGCCGGAGAATATTGAATCGGTCGAAATAATCAGGGGTATCCCCTCGGCGGAATATGGCGACCTTACATCGGGAGCCGTGCTGATTACTTCCAAAGCAGGAAAACAGCCTCTCCAAATCAAAGCAAAAACCAACCCCAACGTATATCAATTTTCAGCCCAAAAAGGAATAGATCTTGGCGGAAAAAAAGGAGCACTCAATATTAGTGCAGATTATGCATACAATGTTTCCGACCCCAAAGCAGCGTATCACCATTACCGACGCATGGGAACCAAAGCACTCCACTCGAATTCTTTTTTCGACAACAAATGGAGAAACAATGTAAGCATAACATTGACCTATGGCAAAGATCAAAGAAAGAAAAATCCGGACGACCAGGTTCGACAAATCGCTTCTAAGGGCGAAGATATCCGAATAGCCTTAAATGCAAACGGAACCGTTTTCATGAACAAAGGTTGGTTGAAAAACATAAAGTATGTGTTGTCGGGAAGTTACAACAATAAAAACAGCCATTACGAAGAATATTATACTTCGGCAACAGCCCCTTATTCGATGACAACCGTAGATGGGGCCATTATAACCAATAAACCGGGATTACGCCTCTACGATGTGGAAGGAAACGAAATAACAAACCTCTCGGGGGTAGACCCTTCTCACTATGCACAATACCTGCCGGCATCTTATCTGGGTAAAAGCGATATCGACGGCAAAGAAATCGGTTTTTACGGTAAAGTGGCGGCAACTTTTTTCAAACACGTCGGGCAAACGGATAACAGAATTTTAATCGGTGCCGATTTTAAATCGGATGGAAATGTGGGCGACGGAAAAACATTTTCTCCCACGACACCTCCGTACCGAAATTTGCAAGCACCAAATGCGACTTTCCGACCACGACCATATAAAGATATTCCTTTTATCAATTTGTTTTCGATTTTTGCGGATGAAAATTTCAGCCTGAATATTCGAGAGAAAAACATGTTGCGCATTCAAGCAGGTATAAGGTATGACATGATGTCGGAGTCGAAAAACTTTTTATCGCCCCGTTTGAATGCCTCGCTGGAAGCAATACCCCAAAAATTGTTCTTCAGAGGAGGATACGGTATCACGGCAAAAATGCCAACCCTGCTGTATCTTTATCCCGAAAATGCCTATTTCGAATACATCAATATAAATGAAATGGCAGATACGAAAATTCCCGAAAACGAAAGAATCTTTATGACAACCACACGGGTATACAATACGGAAAACCCTTCGCTTAAAGTGGCTTCCAACGAAAAAAGCGAAATCGGGTTCGATTTATACTACCAGAAAGCAAGCCTGCATGCAACGGCATTTAAAGAACATTTGCAAAACGGGTATTCCATGACGCCAACTTTTGCTCCGGTACCTTTTAAAGAATACAAAAGAGCAAACGATGGGGCGCAACCCGTTTACGAATTGGTGGCAAACAACCCGGTGCTTGCCAAGTATTATGTTCCCGCAAATGGATTGAAAGCCAATACAAAAGGTGTCGAATTCGACTTAAACGTTAAAAGAATCGAGGCTATTCGCACTTCCTTTTCGTTAAACGGGGCATGGATGCGCTCGCAAAACTTTACCGACGATTATACTTATTATGATGGTCGAAGCGGAATAGGCGGAGCCGATAGAACCCATGTAGGGGTTTATGAAAAAGGAATGAAAAAACATAACGTGGAACAAATAACAACGGCTTTGCGGGTGATTCACAATATACCCGAAATCGGGTTCGTGATTTCTCTGACGGCAGAAACCGTTTGGAAACAAAAAGATTGGTATAATTTCGGAAATGACTCGATCCCCATAGCCTATATTTCGAAGTATGACGGGAAAAAATACGATTTTGATCCCGCCCAAATGGACGATCCGGAATTTAAAAATATACTCAGACAAGTGGAGCAACAATTATACATTGCCGAATCGTACCCGCCATTATTTAATTTCAATATTAATGTGACAAAAGAGATCAGCAATTTTATGCGGGCATCGTTTTTTGCAAACAATATGTTCAGAAGTTATCCCATAGTTGAACTCAAACGTTCGCCGGGAAGCTTTGCCAAAAGAAACAAAAACTTCTTTTTCGGTATGGAACTGAGTTTATTAATCAAATAAAGCTATGAAAAAAAGAAATTATCCGAAACTGATTATATTATCAAGCATATTGTCGGGCATGTTTTTCAATTGCAGCTCGTTTGACAAGATCATGGATACCGAAAAGGTGGAACCCTTGCAAGCAGAAATAAGAATCGAAATTGAACTTGAAGGATTCGATTCTCCAGAAGGGTTATCGATCGTTCTCATGAATTATTTGGAAAACATTCGGGTTGAAAAAGAATTTTCGGGATTGTCGGTAGTTATAGATAGTCTCATACCGGGAATCTATACCCTTACGGTTTCGGGAAAAACCTATGACAATCAAGGGCAACTCTATTACCTGAATGGGGGGCTGGTAAATTATCCGCTGATCAAAAACAACGAAACGGTTGAAATATCGATTTCGGGATTGAAAATCAGCCCACTGGTATTTAAAGAAATCTATTATGCAGGAAGTGCTCCCAATTATTTCAGGGATCAATTTTATGAAATATACAACAATTCCGATTCAATCCTGTATTTGGACGGTATCTATTTTGCCGCTCTCTACCCTACTGCTGCAACAGAAAATTTGCCGGTATGGCCCGAGAGTGACGAAAATAAATACGTATATACGGATAGGTTATGGAAATTTCCCGGTTCAGGAAGCGAATATCCCCTAAAACCCGGCGAAAGTTGCGTTGTGTCGCAATTTGCAGCCAATCATCAATTGGATATATACAACCCGAACTCGCCGGTCGATTGTTCTTCATCGGAATTCGAATTCAATATGAACAATAAAAATTTTCCGGATCAGCCGGCATACGATATGGTACACGTATTTTACAACGGCAGCAGTGCAATGGGTACCGTACCCCAGTACCTGACTTCCGTTTTTGGCGGCGCATACGTGATTTTTCAAATACCCGAAAACGTTCCTTATGATCCGGTAAACGACAAGAACCTACAAACAAGAGATTTAAGCAGTTCAAGTACAAAGGTATATGCAAAAATCCCCATTCGCTACGTGTTGGACGGAGTGGAAGCCGGACACAACGAAACCAAGGTCAAAGCCAAGCGCATGCCGGTTGTACTCGATGCGGGGATGACCTACGTGGGAGCATCATACAATTCGCTGGGAGTGGCAAGAAAAAAAATAGGAGAAAATGAAGACGGAACTCCCATTCTTCAAGATACCAATAACAGTACCGACGATTTTGACAGAGGCGTGAAACCAATGTTGAGGCGTTATGGTGCGAAAATGCCGAGTTGGAATCATACATTGCAATAATTTTAAAATTAGAAATATATCCGTATAATGAAAAAAATCATTTATATATTGATTATACCTTTTTTGCTTGCCGCATTTGAAAATATTGCGGCGCAAGAAATGAATCATTCGCCGGCGGCTGTTGAAAAAATGAAGCTCCATCGAATCTGGCATAAAACGGACAATGCTGCCGGGATTTTTTTGGATGGTGCAGAAAACTATACCTTATTGAATATGTCATACGAAACGATTGACGGAGATTTTCGCCGACCCCAACAGGGGAAGGAAGAAAACATATTGAAGTTTGATGCCGAAGGAGGCGTGAATCTCGACAAGATATATTTATGGGGAGAATTTCGTTACAGCCGCAATGCAATAAAGGACGCAAATTTCAATGCATCTATCATCGATCCGTTTCGAGGAATGCCTTATTATGTTGCCGATACCAATGTGAGCAATTGGAATAATCAACATTACGAATTGGCATTCAAAGCCGGTATGCCTCATATAAACGATTATTTTTCCTTGGGACTCGCAGGAAGCTACAAAGCATCGACCGGGGCAAAACAACGCGACCCGCGCACCGAGAATTACTTGATGAAACTCGAGCTGAAACCTTCCATCGTATATTCGCCCACACCTGCTCATCATATCGGTTTAAACGGGGTGTATTATTCGTTGAAAGAAGAATCGTATATGGAGAATATCAATACCAATATTTCACAAACTTATTATGAGCTTTACGGACTGGGAACAGCCGTAATTGGTCTTGGAAGCGGAAGAACAACCAATTACGTGGGCAACAACGTGGGTGGAGGTATCCAATACAACTATACGGGGAATGTCGATGTGCTTTTTTCTTCCGATTATTCGCTGAAAGTGGAAGAGGTTGAGATATCCTTCACTACCCCCAAAGACGATTCTGCAACAAAACAAACCCTGTGGAAAAACAATTTATACTTGCATACCACCGCCAAAGATCATACTCATTACTTGAACGTAGAATATGCCAAAAGACATATCGATGGCATTCAATATATTACCCTGCGCGACGTGTCCGAAACATACAAAGGATGGATTTCGTTGCATAAAAATATTCGTTCGACTTATAAGGACCAATTCCTGCAAATCGGATACGATTATACAAAAAATGCTCAAAACGAATATAAATGGCTGGCCGGAATTCAAATGGGAATAAAGGAAAAAAAAGATGTATACCTTATTCCACGCTCCGAAAAAAAAATCAAAAATGCCTTTGGCGAAATTCACGGGAAGTACAATTGCAATTTATCGGACAAGCTCGCAAAACGATTGCTCATGGGGATCTCTTTCGCGTACAACAAAAACCTGAGCGGGCATTATCTGTATGGAGGAAGTCATCCCGAATACCCTATCGTAACTGAATTGGAACAAGGCGATTTCGATTATCTTTCTTCCGACTTCTATGCTCTTAATGTGAGTGCAACCTATTCTCAACGCATTAAAAAAGAAAACAAAATAAATTTTTTCATTAAAGCCAATGGTATTTTTGCCAAAGGACAAAACACATATTTCAACGATAGAAACAATCTGCTGTTTACATTAGGATGCAATTTCTAACCCTATCATATTAAAATCGCAAATTTTTATAAAATGAAAAAAAACTATGGATTCTTATTGGTTTTAATCCTTTTTACAGCTGTGTCGGCATATTCTCAGACAGTTGTGAAACCCGGAATAAAAACCTCCACATCATTTGCAATTATTATCGACAGTACGAGTTACAGTAAAACCCAACATGCAGTTGACGCATACAAAGAAGTAATAGAAAAAGACAATCTGGGCAGTTATATTATCGCGGATAACTGGAAATCGCCGGATGATATCAAAGCAATTCTTTGGAAACTGTATAACGATAAAAAAATGCCTCTCGAAGGGGCGGTTTTCATTGGCGATATCCCTATCCCGATGCTCCGCGATGCCCAACACCTTACATCGGCATTTAAAATGGATCAACAAAGAGACTGGACTCAATCGAGTATCCCTTCGGACAGATTTTACGACGATTTCGATTTGAAATTCGACTTTTTGAAACAGGATGAAAACAGGCCCGAACTCTTTTATTATTCATTGAGACACGATGGCAGTCAACAGTTGAATTCCGATATTTACACCGGACGAATCAGACTTTACGATAATGAGAAAGGCAACAAATATACTCAGTTGATTGCCTATCTTCAAAAAGTGGTGAACGAACGAACAGAAAACAGGAATAATATCCTCGACTATCTGTCGATGGGAAGAGGACACGGATACAATTCGGAATCGAAAGTGGCATGGGCAGGCGAACAAATAGCGTTGAAAGAACAGTTGCCCTATGTTTTCTCTTCGCAGGGAAAAACAAAATTCATGGACTTCGACTCCCGATGGCCTATTAAGGAGTATTTCATTGCCGAAGTTCAACAACCCGATTTGGATGTGATGATTTTTCATCATCATGGAGATACCGACATGCAATATCTCAATGGATATAAAGAAGGAAGTGACCCAACCACTTCGATCGAAAATATCCAACTCTATATCCGATCGAAGGTACGTAGCGCCGTACGCCGAGGGAGCACGCTTGAAGAAGCTATCGATAATTACGTCAAATCGCTGGGAATCCCCTATGCATGGGGTGAAAATGCATTGGATTCGGCAACGATAGCAGAAGATTCGCTCTATAATTTAATGCTGGACATCAACATGAACGATATTTATGCCATGAAACCCAATGCCCGTTTTATCGTATTCGATGCGTGTTTCAATGGATCGTTTCACGAAAAAGAAAACGTTGCCGGAGGTTATGTGTTTAACGACGGAAAAACCATTGCTGCCCAAGCCAATACGGTAAATGTAGTTCAAGATAAATGGCCGGACGAACTGATTGGGTTGCTTTCTGCCGGACTGCGTGTAGGTGCATGGAATCAGCAGGTAAATTATTTGGAAACACACATTATTGGCGACCCCACCTTCCGCTTTCGAAATAACACAAGCATCGATTTTGATCTCAATTCGGCAATCAAACTTAAAGCAAAAGACAATGATTTTTGGTTGAAACAACTCGAGAGTGAAAATGCAGATTTAAAGGCATTGGCACTTAAAATGCTTTATAACAACCATTACAATGGGATATCGGACTTGTCGAAAAAAATCTATATGCAATCGGATGATATGATTCCGCGCACGGAAGCATTAATGATAGTAAGCAAATTAACCGATAAAAACTTTACCGATGTGCTAAAACAGGCTCATCAAGACAGTTATGAGCTCATTCGGCGGTTTGCAGTGGAATATATCTGCAAAAACGGTTCAAATGAGTTGATCCCTGCATTTGTACACAGTATATTATGGGACAATACTTCGGAAAGGGTTGCTTTTAAACAACGCAATTTCATGGAACTTCTCGAATTGGACAAAGTGAAAACCGAAATAGAAAAACAAACATCCGATTGCCCGTTTTACAACAAAAAAGAAGTAGAGGAATGGCTCGATTTCATCGATAAAACAGAAAAATCATTCGAAAAGAGCATGGAAATCATTACCGGAAAAGATACTTCTGCAACTCTCAAGGCAAAAAAACTGGAGTTGAAAGGCTTTCGCAATAAGCCTGCCACAAAAAGCATAGGGCAATTACTGCAAATAGCCAACGACTCGTTGGAAAACGAAGAATTAAGGTTGACAGCCATTGAAGCATTGGGATGGTTTAATTATTCTTACCGTAAAAACGAGATTATTGAAGGACTATTGCCGCTAACAGACGAATCGAATAAAAACGAGGCAATACGCAAAGAAGCCGTTAAAACAATCCATCGATTGAAATAGCCGAATACATTATAGAGCCCTTATCGGTTTATTGAGGCAACGTCAGGGTATTTTTTCGGTAGTTGTCGTAGCCGGCATGCACCAGCCGCTGCAATTTGCAGAAGTTGCGAACGTACTTATCGGCCGTCTTGGGTTTGATATTCATCTGCGAAGCCGTGGCCAAATAGGTTTTCCGATTAAATTCGAACGGAAGGTTTTCGAAGTACTTCCGGCAAACAGGCGATTTTGCCAAACTCCTGCTCGCCCCATCTTTGGCGTCGGAAGCCGCATCGAAAGAAAAAAATTCGAGATACACTTCTCGCGTATGCCGCACAATCACTTTCGCCATACGAATTACCGTTTGAAAATCGGTATCGGAACAAACAAGAAGTGTTTTCAAATCGCCGTCATCCATGATGCGCAAGGTGGTTATTATCATTGCCATACGAAAAGTCATCAGTCCGAGCCGACGAATAGACGAGACAAATTCCCCTCCGTAGAGCCTGTAATACTCCCTGTGCATCCGATCGAAAAACTTCGAAAACTGCTTCTCCTGATTTTCCGTAAAACAAAACCGAATGGGATCGGTTTCGCGCTCCAACAACCGGTACAAATCGTAAAAGCGTTCGGCGATCTGCTCAAAATAATCGTCCAGCGTTTCATCGCCCTCTTCCGCGAAAACGTTTTTCCACTCCGGCGACATTTCCAGGTTGTAAAACAGGAAACGACTGAACAAACCGTTTTCCACGTCCGGAATCAAATGCTTTATCTGCTTCGGGGTTCCCGAAAGCACTGCCGAAAGACACGGTTTTTCGATCTCCACATACTCCCGATCCTTCCGCCGATTATACGCAATGGTTTCGTGCTGAAACGCCTTGCGGAAACTGTCGGAATAATTGCCGTATTCCTGTTTGAACGCCTGGGCAAGCGTATCGCCTTCGGTTTCAAACATCAACCCACGCCCATCGTTGTCGTTCAACAACTGCAACATCCCCGTGGCGCTGGTATTGGCCGGGATAAACAGCAGCCGCAACGGAGGCTCCTTGGGTTTATCCGCCTCGCTCTTGTTCTTATCCAAGGCATATTCGGAAAGGGCACACTGATATTCGGCATATTCCGCTTCCGCCAACTTACGCAGCTGCCGGTGTACCGGCTCAACGATGCGTCGGCAAAGGGTAAGTCGGCCTTTGCCCGCCGAAGCCTGTGCCGCAACAAAGAGAAACAGATTGGGAAAAACCTCCCGCTTGTCGTAAATGCCGTACACATTCGGCAAACATGCCGAAATGGCAACAAGCGAGCCCAGCAACAGCAGATCGGCATCCTGCGGCGAATCGGCTTTTGCCACCACATCCCGAAGCAGACAGGGAAGATGCTCGTAAACGGATTGCGGAAAAACAGGCAAGAAATCCGAAAAATCCAACATGCCCACATCCATACCCGCCTGCGAAGCCAGATAAAAAAACGTTCTCACGGTGATTCCGCTTCCGCGGGAACACAAACACTTGTCGAACTGCAAGTCGGTCTCCGCTGCACGATAATCCGCATAAAAACGACTCAACCGGTGATAATACCCGCGCCCCCCTTCACCCAACGCCTCGGTAAGGGCAAAACCCAGATCGCGCCATTGCGTGTAGGTGGGGGCAATATCTACGCCCGCCCGCTCAATGCGTTGCGTTACGGCTTCGATTTCCTCCCGTAACCCGCCTTCCGCCTGAGGACTGCCTTCCGCCTGAGGACTGCCTGCCGCCCGAGGACTGCCTGCCGCCCGAGGATCGCCTGCCGCCTGAAGCCCGCTCTTCGCCCGAGGACCGCTCTCCGACCAACTCTCCGCCGCCACTTCGTTTGCCAACCCGACTCCCGGCAGCCAACTCTCCGCCGCCACTCCGTTCGCCAACCCGGCTCCCGGCAGCCAACTCTTCGGATTAAACACCGGCGAATCCCCTCCCCTCTCACTCCCGCTACCCAAATACGCCTCCGGATCATAAGGCAGAAAACATGCCCGCGACACATCGCGCCCCGATTTATCCGCCTCCACACCATAACAAACCTGCAGATAATGCGCCACACCATCGAAATAATCTTCATGCGAAGCCCGGGAAAGATCAATGGGAAAGACCCACTTGAGACCGTCGCCCGAAGGGCTCACAAACAACAGCTGCGTATCGAACAGCGGATCGGCAAGCAACCGTTTTTTCATTTCCGCCACATCGGACAAATGATCCAAATCCATGCACAACAACCCCGAATGCTCCACCAGCGCATGATTGGCACGCAGAGCAAAAACACCCGAAAACGTACAATAGTCGAAGTTGGCCGCTTTGTACTTGCGTGCTTCCCCCTTATCGGCGAGCGCACGCAAATGCCCGGTCCGCGCTTTGTACTTTTCTCCCGTTATCAACCGGTGAACTTCCCCGAGCGACAGCTCCCCCCACGGTTTCGTGTTCGAAATGGGCGCCTCGAAAAACGAAATCCTACCTTTTCCCTTTTCCATAGCTGTGAATTTTAGACATCAGGTAATGCTGCGAAAGCACCTGCTGAATGTCGGAACGGCGATAGTAAATCTTGTTGCCGATGCGCGAGAAAGGCAATGTACCGTTTGAACGCAACGTTTGCAGCGTACGCTGACTGATGTGCAACAACTGCATCACGTCCTGATTATCGATCCAATCTTCCAACGGCTCGATTTCCAACACTCCGGCATTCATCAATACCTGCCGACAAGGAAGTCGGGAAAGCACTTTTTCGGCATCACTTTGCGGATCTTCGGCCATGCGGCGCAACATTTCCTCCATATCTTCACACATAATCAAAAAAATTTAATCGTTAACCGCCACCCCACCATGAGATGGCACCACAAAGGAATGTGGGTTATTTTGGGGCACAATCACCCCGAAAGCAGAAATTTATCGCCCCGAAAACGGAATACACCTGTTTTCCTCGCCCTCGCCCTCGCCCTCGCCCTCACTCTCACTCTCACCCTCACTCTCACCCTCGCCCTCGCCCTCCTTCGCAATATCTTCGTAATCTTTTACTACTTTCTCCATGAAATAGCGGGCGTTATAGCGCGAAGCATCCTCGTTGGAAGACGGATTCATCACATAATAATTGCCCTTAACCGTACGTTCGGTTGCCGAAAGTGCTTTTGCCAAATGTTTAAAAGTAAATGTATTGGACAAGGCATATTTTTTCTTCAACCAATCGAAATAGCCCAAATATTTCAACATAGGCACAGCATAACCGATTGGCATTTCAACAATCCGATCGATGAGTCGGACGCGCTGGTCTGCATTCAACCGCTTTATTTTTTCCATCTCGTTGAACCGATAAAAAGCAACCGTATCGACAAAAGTCTTATATTTGGTTACGGCCAACCGCATCGCATACGTTTCGGCAGAGGGAAATGCGGTTTGCTCTTCCACACGCTCCTCTCCGGGCTCTTGTGAAGGCTCTTCCACGCGATTCGCTGCACGATTTTCGCGGTTGACATACGCATGGAACGTTTCGATGCCCTTCTGCCGTTTTTTCGCAATGCACTTGAAAGCGGCATCCGGTTTTTTCAGATAAATTTGGCGCTCTTCTTCGAGAAACGCAATCAACCGGTGCACAATCGACAAGTCGGTATCGACCCGAAAAGGAAAGTCGAACAGCAATTCCTCCACAATCTCTCCCAACAGTATTGCTCTACCTATGGCCGTTTCTTCGATTTCGCAACACCGCCGCAGATTTTTCTTCTGTTGCCTTACCACCTTGCGAACAAATTCCGGCGTTGTCACTTCCTCAAAAGTGGGAACGGCAAGCTTGCGCGTTGCCAGAAAGACGAAATTCTCCAACGCAGCCGTCACCGCAACCAGCGTTTCGTCGTGAGGCATATTCGCCATCACTTCATACAAGCCGCAGAGCAGCTCTTTCCCCTGCTCCACCTCCTTCGAAGGGCTCAACAGGTATTTTTGTACCCGGCAAACATACTGTGCCGCCGGAAAGGCATACTGCTCCGCACCCTGCGGATAACGGTTGAAACACTCAAAAAACAACGTATCGAAAGAAACATAATGCTCCTCCTCGAGCACATCGCCAAAAGCCGCCACCACCTCGTAGTAAAGCCGTATCAAATGCAGTTTCAGCAGATTAAAAATCTCGTCTTCACATCTCGCCACTTTCTTTAGATACGAAACAACGGACTTGAGCACCTTCCTCACCTCTTTCCTCGTGGCACTGTCGGATCTGGCCCTTTCCGAAAAACGATGCAAGGTAAGTTCCACACGCAGCAATTCCGCCTTGAGAACGGCATCGTAAAACCGTAGTTGAGGCGTATCGGGTGCGGGAAATATCCAATTGACAGTCGGAGGAAAAGGGTAACGCACAATCGGCAAATCGTTGCCGGGAACAATGCCGCCTTTCCTTGGGTACCCTTTGTTGCTAAACCGAAATCGAACCCACCCTCCCAGCTGCCGTTGTAAAAGCGCCTCCACCTTATTCAGCGAATCGGGCAACACCGCAAAAGCAGCTGCCTTTTTGTCGTAAGCAATATAGCTTTTTCTTAACGGGTTAAGATCCCCGTAAATAATGGCATTTATAACAAAAAAATGCATGTTTTAAATGTTAACGATAATAAGTAATGCAGTAAAAGCCGCCTCTCGAAAGAAGCGGCTTTCCAAATCCAACAAAAAAACCTCCGGGTCAAGCTACCGTTTTTTTACCGAGATAAACACTATTGGCAACATTCAGACCGTCATCCGAAATAAATCCCAAATAAATTTGGATCTCATCGTCCAGCCAATGAGAAGGAAGATTGAGATAAGTTGACTCTTCTGCGCGCGCATCTCCGGCTTTAATGTAAACAGCCTCGTTGCGTGTACTGTTGAAAACCAACGGCATGGCACGGTCGGTAGGCGACGCATTGCCAATTCCGCTGTTATCGATCCAGGTAAACGTAACCCTTCCGTCAACAAGCGTTGCTTCCACTTTTTCGGCCGTTACCAGCGAACCGCACGAAACCAGAGCTTTTGTAAAATCCAATTCGTAATTGGGGTATTCGCCCGAAATGGCATTGCTCAGATGATACGACATGGCTGCGTTAAACGCAGTTTGCCCTCCGGCAAAGCCCTTGAACCCCACCCGCAAATAAGGGTGTATGGGTTTCAGAAACTTTACGGTTAAAGCAAATTTCGAGCGTTGACTCAATTGCTTTTCCGTACGCGGATTTTTCACGTTGGAAGGCAGCGAACGCATGTACGTGATACCGTTCCAGGTACCGCCGACCACCGATCCCACCTTACCGGAAAAACCTCCCAGGATTCCTTTTTTAATGGTTCCCATAACTGTTAATTTTTTATTTGTTAAACATAAATTTTATCCGGCTTCGGTATCGACCCACGGCAGCAGCCCCTCCCATGGTCCCGACCCCTGCTTGGTCTCCACCTCAACCAACAGCGAAGATACCCATCATTCATGTCGTTGATTTACAATTGGTTTCTCATACTTCGCATTGCCTCGACTTGCACTTTTTGTTCCGGATTCAACCCCGTTAGAGCTTGCTTACACCCTTGATAAATTGCCTCGACTCGCACTTTTTGTTCCGGATTCGACCCTCTGTGTACAATCACAGATACTACAGATACTACAGACTACTACGCCCCCTGTTTTTGTCTGAACCCCGCTTCTGATCCCGCTTTGCTACAGATACTACAGATCTACGCCTTTTTTTCACGCGCGTCTCCCCGATATTTCCCCATGCCTCTCCGTCCCCGCACCATCCTTGCACCAAGACTGCACCATCCTCGCACCAAGGCTGCACCATCCTTGCACCAAGGCTGCACCATCCTTGCACCATCCTCGCACCAAGACTGCACCAAGGCTGCACCATCCTTGCACCAAGACTGCACCATCCTTGCACCAAGGCTGCACCAAGGCTGCACCAACCTTGCTCAAATTCCGCACCGTCAACACACGTGAATCCCGCTTCATATGCAAAAATGCCCTACCCCGATCACACAAAATGCGGAGCACTTGTCCCTGCTTAGGAGCAAGCATGGAGCGAAGGAAGAGCGAAGGAAGAGCGAAGAAACTCCATCCCACTCCGATAAAAACAGAAAACACAATTAAATAAAAAAGATTTACAAATTTAGCAAAAAAACAAGAAGAACGGCAAGGTGAAGACTCCTGCCGGTCGAAATTGCCGCCGCTATGCTTCGCCGTCAACAAGCCGAAGCCATCGTAAAGGTGAAGACTCCTGCCCGTCGAAATTGCCGCCGCGATGCTTCGCCGTCAACAAGCCGAAACCATCGTATCGGCACGCGAACAAATAATGAAAAGCGCAGCAACTTCATTGAAAATGGAGCACAAACGTAATGCTTGTGCCTGGAGGACAAATGATATCGATATCAAAAAAAGTAATTTAAGGACAACCGAATGCCGCCAAGAATTGGAAAAGTGAAAAAGGGAGTGAAAGAAAGGACAAAAAAAAATCGGTAACCGGAAAAATGGAATAAGCTTGGTTAGCGGAAAAGTTTTCCGCCGGAAATGTCCCAAAACTTTTTGAAATAAGCCGTTAGTTTTTCGAGCACCGTTTCCCGTTTTTTTGAACGTTCGCCGTTTGGCGTAAAGCGCGATACCGGAGGCAGCACTTTTCCGAGAGCCGTGCCGGTAGTTTGGATAAACCCGTCGCGAAAAGCATTGTCGATGAAGCGGTACGTTTCGTCCCTGCTGAGGCGCTCTTCGTCTATGATACGGTCGAGCTCCTCTTTTTTCTTGGTCTCCACAAAGGTTTGCCAATCTTCTTCGACCTGCGTGGAAGGAGTCATCGAATCGATAAACTGTTCGATGAGGTCTTTTTTGTTGCGCAATTCCATACTCGAATCCACCGCCTTGCGGATGTTCACGACAATTTCTTTGTCCTGCATATTGCTTTCGTGGTATTTGCGTATCAGTTCCAAAATATAATCGATATTGATTTCCACCTGCTTAATCAACTCCATTTCGAACACGATATCGTCGGTCACGTCCTCGGCATCTCTTTTTTTCTTTTCCCGATATTTTTCATAAAGATCGATATACATGCTTTGATAATCCTGCATATCGCGTTGGGAAAGCATTTCGTTGCCCTCAAACGCATCAAACGTAGAAAGAATGTTTTTCACCCTCAGTATATTTCCGTAGAGACGGATGAAATCTTTCTGCCGCTGCTCTTCGAAAATGGGCTCACCCACGGGAAAATTGTCCAGCAACTCGTTCACCAATGCAGCATAGCCGGGAAATTCCTTGTTTTTGTCCTTATATCCATAGTAGTACTCGTCGTAGGTTTTCAACAACACCACCCCGGCAGCATCCTTGTCGCCAAAAAGCGAAATGCTCTCGTTGGTTGCTTCTTCGAGGTTACGAAAACACACGATATTGCCGAAAGTCTTCACCGAATTGAGGATGCGGTTGGTACGCGAAAAAGCCTGCATCAGTCCGTGCATACGCAGGTTTTTGTCCACCCAAAGCGTATTGAGCGTAGTAGCGTCGAACCCGGTAAGAAACATGTTTACCACGATGAGCAGATCGATTTCGCGGTCTTTCACCCGTTGCGACACATCTTTGTAGTAATTCTGAAACTTCTCGCTCGAAGTGTCGTAATTGGTCTTGAACATATGGTTATAGTCCCTGATGGCAGCTTCCAGGAAATCGCGCGAAGACTGATCGAGCCTGCTCGTATCCTCGGGGTTTTCTTCACCGATAAATCCCTCCGCCTCGGGTTCATCCTCATTCACCCCGAAACTGTAAATGAGCGCCACTTTCAGTTGTTTGTCGCTCGGCAAATCGGCCATCTGCCTTTTGAACTCGGCATAATACCTTTTCGCCGCTTCGATGGAAGCGGTGGCCAATATGGAATTGAAACCGGCCAGGCGACGCTCTTTCAAGCGATAGAAACTGTTGCGTTTGGTTTTTTGGTCGAAATGTTCGAGAATATATTTCACGATGTTTCCGATGCGTTCGGGTGCCAACAGAATCCGCTCCCTGTCGATATCCCACACTTTGGCATCCAGGATATTATCCTGCTCGCGCATGGTGCTGACATAATCGACGCGAAAAGGCAGCACATTTTTGTCCCTTATCGCATCCACCACCGTATAGGTATGCAATCTTTCGCCGAAGACCTGGTCGGTAGTCATCAAATCGGGACGGATAGCATTACCGGCCAAATTTTTTGCCAAAATAGGGGTTCCGGTGAAACCGAAAAGGTGGTATTTCTTGAAACTTTTGGTAATGGCCGCATGCATTTCGCCGAACTGCGAACGGTGGCACTCGTCGAAAATGATGACGCAATGCCGGCTGAATGCCGGCAGATTCTTGTGTTTTTTGACCAGTATCGACAATTTTTGAATAGTGGTAATGATGATACGCGCGTCGGGATCTTCGAGCTGTTTTTTCAGGATGGCCGTACTGGTATTGCTGTTGGCAGCCCCTTTCTCAAATCGGTCGTACTCCTTCATCGTTTGATAGTCGAGATCTTTACGATCGACCACAAACAGCACTTTGTCGATATAGGGCAATTTGCTCGCCAATAAAGCCGTTTTAAACGAAGTCAACGTTTTGCCACTGCCTGTCGTATGCCAAATATATCCGCCTGCCCGCGGCGAGTTGAAGATTTTGTAATTGTTTGCCACATTTATCTTTCCCAGGATACGCTCGGTAGCCACAATCTGGTATGGGCGCATCACCAAGAGCAATTTATCGCTCGTAAAGACGCAATATTTCGTCAGCATATTCAAGAGCGTGTGTTTGGCAAAAAAAGTGCGGGTAAAATCCATCAGGTCGGTAATCGGTCGGTTGGCTGCATCTGCCCACCACGACGTAAACTCGAAACTGTTGCTCGTGCGTTTGCCGGTAACCGCGGGTTTCCCCTCCCTTTCTTTGATATGCGTATAGCGGGTGGTATTGCTGTAATATTTGGTATAGGTGCCGTTGGAAATCACGAAAAGCTGCACATACTCAAACAGTCCGGTACCCGACCAAAACGACTCGCGGCTGTAGCGTTCAATTTGATTGAATGCCTCCTTCAGGTGCACGCCCCGTTTTTTGAGCTCCACATGCACCAGGGGCAATCCGTTTACCAGAATGGTCACATCGTATCGGTTGGGGCGCTGTCCGTCAAGTGCTTCATATTGATTGATGACTTGCAGGCGGTTGTTGTGAATGTTGTCCTTGTCGATGAGATAGATGTTTTTTACCGAACCGTCGTCGCGTGTCAAAAGCTGAATGTAATCTTCCTGAACGATGGCCGTTTTCTCTTCTATCCCGTAATTACGGTTAGCAATTTTGCTGTTGAAAAACTGTTCCCATTCGGCATCCGAAAATCGATAATCGTTGAGCAACTCCAACTGCTTTCGCAAATTGGCAATCAAATCGTTTTCCGATTTTATGGGCAAATATTCGTACGCTTGAGCTTGCAGCTGCGCGATGAAAGCCCTTTCGAGATCGGCCTCTGTTTGGTAGGTCGTTTCGGTGCGTAAGGTAGGCTGATATTCAGTTACAACCGTACTTTCGGAATTCTCGGATATTAAGTCGTACATCATGCCCGATTAATTGTTTCGTTTTTTAAAGTTAAGCAATTTGCCGCGATAGTATTCGTATTGTTTGCGCCGTGCTTCAATTTCGGCAGGCAATCCTTCGG
>Ga0265294_10001966_pt1 | contig 27155 bp, 23 predicted proteins | sample MunlanPumphouse3_FD_192504 | JGI IMG/M metagenome (GOLD analysis project Ga0265294, IMG submission 192504) | Groundwater microbial communities from a municipal landfill in Southern Ontario, Canada - Pumphouse #3 | ecosystem: Environmental > Aquatic > Deep subsurface > Groundwater | place...
ACTCTAAGAACTGGTGATAAGGTTAGATCTGCTTTTGATGGTATTGTAAGGATTTCAATGTCTTCTAGAAGTACAGGTGGGTATGGAAATCTTGTTATACTTAGACATTCAAATGGATTGGAAACTTATTATGGTCATCTATCTAGCAGACTTGTCAAAGTTGGCGAAATGGTAAAGGCTGGAGATGTTATAGGATTAGGAGGAAGTACTGGTCGAAGCACAGGACCTCATTTACATTTTGAGACTCGCTATCACGGTCAATCTTTTGATCCTAAAAGGGTATTCGATTTTAAAAAAGGGAAATTAAGGGCTTCTGTATTAGTATTAAAAAGACATTATTATAGTATATATTCTCATTATGGACAAAGCGATAATGAATCTAAAAAAGCATCAGGAAGACTTATATATAAAATAAAAAGTGGAGATACTCTTAGTAGTATTGCTGGTCATTATGGTACATCTATCTCACTTCTTTGTAAATTGAATAATATAAATAGACGTGTCATACTAAAAGTAGGAAAAAGTTTAATTATACGTTAAAATAAATAACTATCTTGGGTTAAAATATAAGATGGTATGCTTCTTATTAAACTATAAATTTTATAAATGCAAAACATATGAAAGGTACAACTCGTGATATCATACTTATTATATTTATAGGAATTTCTACATTTTTTATAAATAATAAAGTTATATTTCCAGGAATTATGGAATCTAGGAATATAGTAACTGCTAGGGAGATGGTTATTAATGGTAATTATATGCTTCCTAAGATGAATGGAGCACTTAGATTAGAAAAGCCACCTCTTCCAACGTGGATAGCTGCCGCAGTCGAATATGTAAGTCCTGATAATATAATACTACAACGTATTATGGCCGGATTAGTAGCATTGTTCTTAGTGTTTTTTTTGTATAAATTAGCCTACGAGTTAACATCCAATAGAAACTTTTCTTTAGTATCCTCTCTAGTATTAATGACATCTTATAACATAATACTAATGGGGAGAACAGCGACCTGGGATATTTATTGTCACTCGTTTATGTTGGGTGCTATTTATTTCTTATTTAGATCGCTTAAACGAGAGGGACCCCAATTATTTGGATTTTTATTATCTGGTATATTTATGGGGCTATCATTTTTAAGTAAGGGACCTGTTTCTTTTTATGCACTTCTTTTACCATTTTTATTGGCATTACCATTTTTAAATAATTTAAAATATAAGGGAAAGTTAAGATCTTTATTATTAATGATAGTTGTTATGTTGATCATAAGTACTTGGTGGTATACATTTTTAATTGTGTTTCATTATGATGAATTTAGTTATGTTCTTCATAAGGAATCTGGTGCATGGATAAACCATAATGTTAGATCATGGTATTATTATAGTACATTCTTTCTTGAAACAGGTGTTTGGGCTTTATTATTATTGAGTGCTATTATACTACCTTTTGTAAGATCTAAATTTAAGATTACTAGAAAGAATCTTTTTATGATAATGTGGCTAATCTTTCAATTAGTCTTATTGTCCTTATTGCCAGAAAAGAAAAATAGATATTTATTGCCCATATTGATTCCAGCAGCTTACATAATAGCTGAATTAATCGTATATTGGAAGGGAGTGTTGTTTAGAAATTCTAAGTTAAGTTTAGATAAAATTATTTATAAAGTTAATATCTATTTGATAGCTCTAATAATAGCAGTATTACCTATTGGCATGTATTTTTTTATATTCAAATCGGGTAATATGAGTATGTTCGCTTTAATTGTGGATAGTATTATTATATGGTCTATAGCTATATACCTATTTTATTCAGGATGGAAGTCAGGAGTTTTTAATATTGTATATGGGGTTGTTACTTTATTTCTATTTGCAGAAATTGCATTGATGCCATATGTAGGAAATTTGACTAATAATCCTGATTTTAATTCTATTTCACAAACTAGGAATATGGAAGAGTTGAAAGATTTAGAATTCTATAATTTGCCTGATGAAGAGCTACGTATAGAGATCGTTTATGCTGCCTGTAAAGAGATTCATCCTTTGTCTTTAGCAGATTCTATTGCCGTAGAAGGAGCTTTACCATTTGTTATTTTGACACATAAGCCAATTGATGAGATATTATCAGAGAGTCGCTTAAATACTCTAAAAATAACATATATAGGACATTATGACGACAATAGACGACCAAAATCGGATAAGCATCATAATCCCAAATTCGAGTATTACGTTAATTTATTAAATAAAAAATAATGAATCCAACATTTAATTTTGATTTTACCATAATAGTACCAGTTTATAACGAAGAAGATAATATTAATTTCTTAGAAGATAAATTAAGTTCGTATTTAAAAATTGCCTTGTGTAAGACATGTGTACTTTTTGTAAATGATGGTTCAAAGGATAAAAGTGAAGATGGGCTAAAAAGGATATGTGCTCTATATGATTCTTTTTTCTTTGTGAGTTTTGAAAAAAATGCAGGTCTTAGTGCTGCTTTAAAAGCTGGAATTGATATAGCTGAGAGCAGGTATATTGGATATATAGATGCTGATTTACAAACATCTCCTGAGGATTTTAATCTCTTATTAAAAAGTGTTGAAGATTATCCTTTAGTTATGGGTATTAGAGCAAATAGAAGAGATTCTGCTTTCAAAAAATTTCAATCTCAATTTGCAAATGGATTTCGTCGTATGATGACTCATGATGGTGCGACTGATACGGGGTGTCCGCTAAAAGTGATGCAAGCTGCTTATGCTAAACGTATACCATTTTTTACAGGTATGCATAGATTTCTTCCAGCACTCATACTTTTACAGGATGGAGGTAAATTTAAGGAGATTTCTGTACGTCATTTTCCACGCATGGCAGGTGATTCCAAATTTAATTTATGTAATAGATTAATTGCTCCCTTTAAAGATTGCTTTGCTTATAGATGGATGGCTAAGAGGTATATAAATTATAAGATAAATGATAATAATATAAATCTAAAAGGAAGATGATTTATGTAATAGGTTTTCTTGCCCAAGCTTTTTTTTCAGCTAGAATTTTGATCCAATGGATTTTATCTGAGCGTTCTAAGAAAATTGTTTCTCCAACAATATTTTGGATATTAAGTCTTGCTGGAAGCTATCTTTTGTTCATATATGGATGGTTACGTGATGATTTTTCTATAATACTTGGACAAATTATTGCTTATTATATCTATGTATGGAATTTGAATCTATTAGGTATTTGGAGAAAAATACCATTTTTACTTCGTGTTCTGTTGCTAGGAACACCATGGTTTGCAGTCACTTATGCTTTTTATAATTCAGACCAATTTTTGATGCAGTTTTTTCATCATAAAGACATCCCATTTTGGATGATAGTTCTCGGTTCAGCTGGACAAGTTATTTTCACTTTACGTTTTATTTATCAATGGATTTATTCCTATCATAGACATGAATCTACTTTACCAATAGGGTTTTGGCTAATTAGTTTGATAGGTTCGGGTATAATAATTAGCTATGCAGTATTGAGGTTGGATCCAGTATTAATACTTGGGCAATCAGTTGGATTTATAGCTTATACCAGAAATCTTATATTGGGAAATAGAAGTAAAAAATTATCTGAAAAGGAATAATATTATTTTTATATTAAAATCACATTTTTATTTAGGATATTTTATATTTATTAAATGTTTATATTTAATTTTTTATAGTATTTTTGTTTATATATTAAAGTTATAGAAATGAAGATATTAATTACAGGTGTTGCGGGTTTTATTGGTCATGCTCTAGTGGAGAAATTATTTACCACAGATTATGAAATAGTGGGTTGTGATAATATAAATGATTATTATGATAAAAGCTTAAAGTTAGCAAGACTTAAAGATATAGGTATATATTTTGTAGATGGAAAAAAAGATTTTATAAGAAGTAAAAAGCACTCCTTATTCAAATTTATAAAATTAGACATAACAGATAAAGGAGCTCTAAATGAATTATTTAGTACAGAGCGTCCTGATTATGTGTGTAATTTAGCTGCTCAAGCTGGAGTTAGATATTCTCTAAAGAATCCTGATTCATATATACAATCTAATATAGTTGGATTTATAAATATTCTTGAGGCGTGTAGAAATTATCCTGTAAAGCATTTAGTATATGCTAGTTCTAGCAGTATCTATGGGCGTACTACTAAAGCTCCTTACTTAGAGAGCGCAAAAGCAGATAAACCAGTAAGTCTTTATGCTGCTACCAAAAAATCAGGTGAATTGATGGCTTATTGTTATAGCCAATTATATAATATACCTACAACGGGTCTAAGATTTTTCACGGTGTATGGACCTTGGGGGCGTCCAGATATGGCTCCTTATATATTTCTTAAAGCTGCAATTGAGTGTAAGACTATTAAAGTTTTTAATAATGGTAAAATGAAAAGAGATTTTACCTATATAGATGATATTATAGGAGGAATAATAAATATATTACCATCTCCTCCAGTATCTGATATCCCATATGAAATATATAATATAGGAAATTCAAAACCTGTAGATTTGAGTGAATTTATGGATATAATAGAGGATGTTTCACATAAAAAATTGTATAAAGATTATATTGGTATGCAGGCGGGAGATGTTACTCTTACTTATGCTGATGTCACAAAACTTCAAAAAGATTTTGATTATAAACCTAAGGTAGAATTAAGGGAAGGGATGCTGTATTTTTATAATTGGTATATTAAATATTTTAATATAAAGTAGATCTTATCTTTTTTGTCAAAGAGCTGATAATAAAAGATATTATTAATTCATTAAATAAATCAAAAAAATAATAATTAAAACTAGGCTTAATATATAATGGTTTGAAGTGGAAAATAATTTTATTATATTTGCAAATTAAAATACAATAAATTAAGGGAAACAATATGTTTGATAAAGATGAATTTGCAAAATATGCGATGAAACATCGTGGTATCAGTAGTTTAAGTCTTCAGAGATTTAAATCTGTTACTGATAGTTATATATCTCCTACTATTATAGAGGAAAGACAAATGAATGTTGCTAGTATGGATGTTTTTTCCAGATTAATGATGGATAGAATTATATTTTTAGGTGTACCTATTGACGATGATGTTGCTAATATCATTATGGCACAATTATTATTTTTAGATTCTTCGGATCCTGGTAAAGATATACAAATTTATTTTAATACTCCAGGTGGTTCTGTATATGCAGGCTTAGGAATATATGATACAATGCAATATTTAGCTTGTGATATCGCTACAATTTGTACTGGAATGGCTGCTTCAATGGGAGCCGTCCTGCTTTGTGCTGGTACTGCAGGTAAACGTTCTGCTTTAAAGCATTCTCGTGTATTGATTCATCAGCCACTAGGAGGTGCTCAGGGTCAAGCTTCTGATATTGAAATTACTGCTAGGGAGATAATGAAATTAAAGAAAGAACTATATACCATAATATCTGAGCATTCAGGAAATACTTTTAAGAAGATTGAGAAAGATTCAGACAGAGATTATTGGATGACTGCTGAAGAAGCTAAAGCCTATGGAATGATTGATACTATTTTAACAAAGGAAAAATAATATGGATAAGTGTTCTTTTTGTGGACGTTCGAGAATGGATGTAAATATGCTTATTGCTGGTCAGGATGGATTTATCTGTGACGAATGTGCGATTCAAGCTTATGAAATTGTTCAGGAAGAAGCAAAAAATAAAAAAACAAGTTTAAAAATAAGTGAATCTGACGTAAAGAAACCTATAGAAATTCGGGATTTTTTAAATCAGTATGTAATAGGTCAGGAAGAAGCTAAAAAACATATAGCTGTTGCTGTTTATAATCATTACAAAAGACTTTTTCAGCCTCAGACTGATGATGATGTGGAAATTGAAAAGTCTAATATTGTAATGGTTGGTCGAACAGGTACGGGAAAGACCTTGCTTGCCAAGACTATTGCAAAGATGTTAAAGGTTCCTTTTACTATTGTAGATGCAACTGTTTTGACGGAAGCTGGATATGTAGGTGAAGACATAGAGTCTATTCTAACTCGTTTATTACAAGCTGCTGACTATGATGTAGTAGCTGCAGAAAAGGGCATAGTCTTTATAGATGAATTGGATAAAATAGCTAGAAAAGGAGATAATCCTTCTATAACGAGAGATGTGAGTGGGGAAGGTGTTCAACAAGGATTGCTAAAACTTTTGGAAGGTTCTATTGTTAATGTTCCACCTCAGGGAGGACGTAAACATCCTGATCAAAAAATGATACCAGTTAACACAAAGAATATATTATTTATTTGTGGTGGGGCTTTTGATGGTATAGAGAAAAAGATAGCTATGCGTCTTAATTCACAAGTCGTAGGTTTTAATACAACTAAGAAAAGAGAAAAAATAGATAGGGATGATTTTTTAAAATATATAGGACCTCAGGATCTTAAATCTTTTGGACTTATTCCAGAGATCATAGGTCGTCTTCCAACTTTAACGTATTTGGAGCCTTTGGATAGAATAGCTTTAAGAAATATTCTTACTGAACCTAAAAATGCAATTATCAAACAGTATATTAAATTATTCTCATTGGATGGAATAACATTAAAATTTAATGAAGATGTTTTTGAATATATTATAGATAAGGCTGTAGAATTTAGATTAGGAGCTCGTGGACTTCGTTCCATATGTGAAGTAATTATGACAGATATTATGTTTGATGCTCCTTCTTCTAATAAAAAGACAATTACAGTGACTAAACTTTATGCTGTAGATAAATTAAATAAAGTTAGTGCCCATAAATTGAGAGCTTAAACTTATAATACCTTCTAAATTGAAATGTTTTACAGATAAAAAGAATTATTAGAGTTTGATAATACAAATAATAGTTGTATATTTGTGTCGTGGAGGATAGAATTCTATAAATTAAAAATGGGAATTCTTTTTAGATAAAGACACTTATTGGAGGATAAGTGTCATTATTTTTATACCCTACAATATGGGGTTCTTATATTTGCTAATAATTATACCTAATACTACTAATTTTATACAAAATGTTATGGGAAATAATGTGACTTATGTGACAAAAGCTGGGCTTAAAAAAATTCAGGATGAATTAGATCAGCTTCAGAACGTTGAGCGTGCTAAAATTTCTAAGGCTATAGGTGAAGCTATTGATAAGGGTGATATTTCTGAGAATGCAGAGTATGATGCTGCAAAAGATGCCCAAGGAATGTTAGAAGCTAAAATATCTAAATTACAAGGTTTACTATCAACTTGCAGAATTATTGACGAGTCTCAAATTGGTACTTCAAAAGTTCAGATGCTCAATAAAGTGAAAATTAAAAATATAAATAATGGAACAGTGGTAACTTATACTCTTGTATCAGAAACTGAAGCAAATCTTAAAGAGGGTAAGTTATCTATTCATACTCCTATAGCAAGGGCCTTAATAGGTAAAAAAGTTGGGGATAAAGTTGATGTACAGGTTCCTGCTGGTATTATGAAAATTGAAATTTTGGACATAAGTATTTAAGTTTAATATAATGGAAACGATATTTTCAAAAATAGTAAAAGGAGAAATACCTTCATATAAAATAGCTGAAAATGATAAGTTTTATGCATTTTTAGACATAGAACCTGTTCAAAAAGGTCATACACTAGTAATTCCTAAGAAGGAAATAGATTATATCTTTGATATAGATGATAAGGACTTATCCGAATATATGGTTTTTGCTAAAAGAGTAGCAAAAGCTATAAAGCAGGTTATTCCTTGTAAAAAAATAGGAATTGCAGTAATAGGTCTTGATGTTAATCATGCTCATATACATTTAATTCCAATGAATGTTGGGGGAGATATGAATTTCAAGAATACACATAAATTTCCAGATCAGGAGATGAAAGAGTGTGCTAATCTTATTGCCTCAAAATTTGAATAAAAAAATATTTGTTTTCTATTTAAGATAATGTATCAATTTTTTTATTAGAATTGGTACATTTTTTTATAGCGTTAATGACATAAAAGCAAAAATATGAACTATAAAAATGTTATATGGGATTGGAATGGAACGATTCTAAATGATTTAGATATTTGTTTAGAAACATTAAACGATATGTTGAGAAACCGTAATATACCAGAAATAACAAAGACTAAATACAGAAGTCTTTTCCGTTTCCCAGTAAAAGACTTCTATTATGAAATAGGTTTTGATTTTAAAAAGGAGTCTTTTGATAAAATATCTGTAGATTTTGTAACTATTTATAATAAGAATTCTCTTTCTTTAGAACTTCAGCCAGGTGTGTTAGCTTTATTGCAAAAACTAAATAGAATGGGCGTAAAACAATATGTACTATCAGCTTTGGAGAAAACTGCTTTAAAAAAGTTATTGAAATTTTATAAAATTAGTGATTTTTTTGAATGTGTTGCAGGTTCCGATAATATTTACGGTGAAGGGAAATTTAGGCAAGGAGAAAAATTGATAGCTAAATCTAATATAGATCCAGGTAAATCTTTAATGGTAGGAGATACTACTCATGATGCTGAAATAGCCGCAAAATTAGGACTTTCTTCCGCTTTATATGTTGGAGGTCATAATTCTAAAGAAAGACTTGAAAAATATGCTATGGTGATAAATGATTTTTCAGAGATCTTAACTTTATAAGATTCCAACATTTAAATATCAATATTTCTAAATATATATTACAAAAAACAAGGCTGTCTAAATTTTAGACAGCCTATATATTTATCAATTAATGTACAGTGTACATATATTAAATTGATCTTTATTTCTTTTTGGGAACTTCTTCCTTATAAGGAAATTTAAATTCAAATTCTGCTTCCCCTGGAGGAATACATTGTCCACCTGAACAAGCCATAAATTCAACATAACCCGAAATGACGCCTTTGTCATCTTTGACTTTTATCCTTTGTACAAAAGTTACCGTTTTTTCAAAGAATCTAACGTCCATATCGAAAGCTTCACTTTTTTCTACTTCTGCTTTTGTAGTGGCTTTAAATTCCCCAATAAGAGTAATACCTGATGTTTCATCTTTATAAAGATTAAAAGATGTTGATAAAGGTCCACCTTCTGGTAATTTTACGTCATACATATGCCATCCTGCATCAATAGTTGCAGTAGAAATAATATCATATACACCTTCACTTACTTTTTTGCAAGTAACTTTCCACTTTACAGGAGTAAGAATTTGTGCTTTTGATTCCATCGTAAAAGTTACAATCAAAAGCATTAAAGTAATTATTTTTCTCATAGTATTAATTTGTTATATGATTACTAATACAAAGTAAATAAAAATATCTTAAATATATAGTTAAAGCAATTATAATGTTTTCTTAACTTCAACTTCTTCATATGATTCTATCATATCTCCAATTTCCATTGCATCATAATTATTAATACTTAAACCACATTCAAATCCTTTAGCAACTTCTTTTGCATCATCTTTAAGTCGTTTAAGTGAAGCTAGCGTACCAGAATGGACAACAATACCATCTCTGATTACTCTAATCTTGCTACCTCTAGTTATTTTACCTTCTCTCACAAGACAACCTGCAATTGTTCCAACCTTTGTGATTTTAAAAATTTCAAGAATTTCAACTGTTGAAGTTATTTCTTCTTTAATTTCAGGAGATAACATTCCTTCCATTGCTGATGTGATTTCTTCTATAGCTTTATAAATTACAGAATACAATCTTATATCAATTTCTTCTACTTCTGCTATTCTACGAGCTTCTACAGAAGGTCTGACTTGGAAACCTACAATAATTGCGTTTGATGCTGCAGCAAGAGTTACATCACCTTCGGAAATTTGTCCTACGGCTTTATGAATAATATTAACCTGAATTTCTTCAGTTGAAAGCTTAATAAGAGCATCAGATAGAGCTTCTATAGAACCATCAACATCACCTTTAACGATAATATTTAATTCTTGGAAATTACCAATTGCAATACGTCTGCCAATTTCGTCAAGTGTAATATGTTTTTGAGTTCTAAGACCTTGTTCTCTTTGTAATTGTTCACGTTTGTTTGCAAGATTTTTAACTTCATGTTCATCAATCATAACATTAAATTTATCTCCAGCTTGTGGGGCTCCGTTTAAACCTAAAATTAATGCTGGTTCTGCTGGTCCTGCTGATTCAAGTTTTCCGCCTCTTTCATTAAACATTGCCTTAATATGACCATAATGTTGTCCAGAAAGAATAATATCTCCTACATGTAATGTTCCGTTTTGTACTAATACAGTAGCAACATATCCACGTCCTTTATCAAGAGAAGACTCTATCACTGATCCAGATGCTCGTTTTTTAGGATTTGCTTTTAAATCTAACATTTCAGCTTCAAGTAATACTTTCTCTAATAACTCTTTGATATTAGTACCCTTTTTAGCTGCTATATCTTGACTTTGATATTTTCCACCCCATTCTTCGACAAGGAAATTCATCTTAGCAAGTTCTTCTTTTATTCTCTCAGGATTAGCTCCTGGTTTATCAATTTTGTTAATTGCAAAAACGATAGGGACACCTGCAGCACTTGCATGGTTTATTGCTTCAATTGTTTGTGGCATTACATTATCGTCGGCAGCTATAATAATAATAGCTATATCTGTAACTTGAGCTCCTCTGGCACGCATGGCAGTAAATGCTTCATGACCTGGAGTATCTAAAAATGTTACCATTCTTCCATCTGCTAATTTTACACTATAAGCTCCAATATGCTGAGTAATACCTCCTGCTTCGCCTGCTATTACATTTTCTTTACGAATATAATCAAGTAAAGAAGTTTTACCATGGTCAACATGTCCCATAACAGTTACGATAGGTGGACGTGCAACAAGATTTTCTTCACTATCTTTCTCTTCTTCTTCTTCATCGATAGCTTCTTGAATACCTATGCTTACAAATTCAACTTTAAAACCAAATTCCTCGACTACTAAATTAATAGTTTCAGCATCAAGTCTTTGATTAATAGAAACGAATAATCCTAAAGACATACAAGTTGAAATAATGTCTGTTACGCCTATGTCCATCATTGAAGCAAGTTCTGCAACAGTTACAAACTCAGTTAATTTTAAGATTCTGCTTTCTTTTTCTTCAGACTTAATTACATTTTGAATCTTTTGATGAACAGCATCTCTCTTATCACGGCGGTGACGAGAAGTATTGGATCTTGATCTGGTGAATCTTGCAAATGTATCTTTTATTTGTTTGTCAACAGCTTCTCCGGTGATTTCTGCTCTACCTTGTTTTTTCTTTTTAAGTTTTTTAAGCTTTTTCTTAACATCGCTCGTCCTAGTAGTTTTATCTCCTAGTGTATTATTATTATTATTTATAACAACTTTTTCTCCTTGTCGAACAATTCTTTTTCTCTTTTTACGATCTGGACTACCTGTAGTGGTACTTTTATTTCCTTCTGTAGAATTTTTATGTGTTGCATTATTCCTACTATTAGATGCTCCACCATTTTTAGTTTTTCTAGACTCTTTTCTATCTTTTTCTTTTTCTGCCTTAGATTTTTTAGGTGGTCTCGTCCTTTGGTTAATAGCATTTAAATCTATAGTCCCGATTACTTTTATGTCTGGAATATTTGGAGTGTCCTTTTTAAATATTACTTCTTTATGTTTTTCCTCAGGAATTTTCTCCATAATTACATTATTACTAGTATCAGCAATATTTTCTACTTTTTTAGAATTATTTAATTTAATTACTTTTTTAATTCTAGTAGATGGCTTTATTTCTTCTTTAACTTTAATTTTATTTGTTTTTGTAGATTTTTCTACAGTAGAACTTTTAGCTTTTATTTTCGAAGTTTTTCCTGAGATTTCATCTAAATCTATGTGACCTGTTACTGTAATTTTGTTAGCAGTATTTATTTCATCTTTAACAGCTATGAATTTTTTTTGCGTATCTTCTTTCCCATTTTTTACTTCTTTTCCTTTGGGCTTACTGTCTCTTAGCTCACTTTCTTTGGATTCGTTCTTGTTGATGTTTTTAGTCTTTCTATGACTACCTAACTCAACTTTGTTAGATTCATTTTTCTGTTTTCGATCAGAAGTGAATTCCCTAGCAACTAAATCGTAATCCTTATTTGAAATCTTCTCATTAGGATCTCCAGTTATCTTGACACCTTTCTTTTTAAGAAATTCAACTATAGTCGAAATGCCCACATTAAAATCGCGAGCCGCTTTACTCAATCTTGTCATATTTTATGTTAGAATTTTTTCAAAGTTAATAATTTTGTATGAATGTTAGTCTTCAAATTCAGCTTTTAGAATTCGAACAACGTTTTGTATAGTTTCGGTTTCTAAATCAGTTCTTTTTTCGAGTTCACTTTCATTTAATTCCAATACACTTTTCGCTGTATCACATCCTATTCTCTTAAGTTCTTCAATAACCCATGGATCTATTTCATTTTTGAAGTCATTGATATCAACATCTTCTTCTTCAACTGCTTTATCAAATTCGCGATAGACTTCGATTTCATAGCCTGTAAGACGACTAGCTAATTTTATATTTAAACCTCCTTTACCTATAGCTAGGGAAACTTCGTCTGGATCAAGATAGACTTCTGCTTTTTTATTTTCTTCATCAACTACAATATTTTTTATCGTAGCAGGATTTAAAGATCTAGTAATGTATAGTTGAGTGTTATCTGTGTAATTTACGACATCTATATTTTCGTTACGTAATTCACGAACGATACCATGTATTCTGGATCCTTTCATTCCTACACAAGCTCCAACTGGGTCTATTCTATCATCATAGGATTCGACAGCTATTTTAGCTCTTTCACCAGGAACTCTAACAACTTTTTTAATTGTAATTAGTCCATCAAAAATTTCAGGAACCTCATTTTCAAATAATCTTTCTAGAAATACAGGTGATGTACGTGATATTTCTATACGTGGATTAGAATTTCTCATTTCCACATTTATTACTACAGCTCTTATATTATCTCCTTTTTTAAAGAAATCAGTTGGTATTTGTTCTGTTTTTGGAAGAATTAACTCATTGTTATCATCGTCTACAACTAATATTTCTTTTTTCCATATTTGATATACCTCTCCAATGACAATCTGACCAATTCGCTCTTTATATTTATTAAAAAGATTATCCTTTTCAAGTTCCATAATTCTAGAAGAGAGATTTTGTCTTAATGATAAAATAGATCTTCTTCCAAAATCTTTGAGTTCTATCTTATCGGTTACATCTTCACCAATTTGATAATCAATATCTATCTTTTGGGCATTTCTTAAAGTAATTTCTCTAACAGAATCTTCAAGTTCATCATTGTTGACTACTTTTCTATTCCTTAAGATTTCCAAATCACCCTTATCTATATTTATGATGATATCAAAAATTTCATCAGTACCATATTTTTTGATAAGCATATTTTTGAAAACATCTTCTAATACTTTCATTAAAGTAGCTCTATCAATGTTCTTGAATTCCTTGAATTCTGAAAACGAATCAATCAAATTAATATTTTCCATACAGGTAAATTATTCTTTAAAACCATAATATACTGGTCTTATTTTCATATTTATTAAAATTTTATAATATCTTTTATTTCTTTTATATCATCAAGGAAGATTTTTTCCTCAATATTCTGAATTTGTTTTTTCTTTTGTCCTTCTATTTTAATTTTAATTTCGTATGAAATTAAAATTTCATTTTTAGAATACTCCTTTAAAACACCAACTTTGGTAGTGTTATCCTTTTTTGTTATCTCTACCTCGTTATTAATATTTTTAAGGAATTGTTGAGGAACTCGAAATGGATAACCTATTCCAGCACTTGCGACTGTTAGTTCGAAATCTTCGGTTTCTCGATCTAAATTAGCTTCTATTTCTCTACTAATTTTTGAACACATATCAATGTTAATTCCCTCCATTGCGTCTATGTGGATTGTTATAACATTATTCTTTGAAACTTTAATATCCACTATAAAAAGGTTTTCAGATTCAACTACTGAAGTGGCTATTTCGCTAATTCTTTCTTGATTCATATAAAATATTGTTAAATATATATTATATATTTATAAAGAGAGGGGACAATTGTCCCCTCTCTATGCATCTACTGTCAGATGCGATCTAAATCAGCACAAATGTACAATAAAATATTTAATTTTAAAAGACTATTCTAAACTTTCTGCTATATTTATAAAAATATAACATATAAAAACTAATTTTGTTGTCATTTTCTTTAGCTTTATAAATAAAAAACTTATTTTTGTAAGAAAAATAGAAATTATGGAATTTAAAGCAAAAGATGTGGCTGCATTTTTAAAAGGTGTAGTTATTGGAGATGAGAATGTTGTTGTTTCAAATGTCTCTAAAATAGAAGAAGGGCGTCCTGGAACACTTGCCTTTTTAGCCAATCCTAAATATGAACATTATTTATATACAACTAAGGCTTCAATTGTACTTGTAAACAATGACTTTAATCCAGTTAAAGAAGTTTCATGTGTTATGATTAAGGTAAAGTCTGCTTATGATGCAATAGCATCTTTGTTAGATATGTACGCAAAGACCATGCCTAAGCCAAGTGGAATAGAGCAGCCTAGTTTCATAGCTGAAAATGCAAAAATAGGTAAAAATCCTTATATAGGAGCTTTTGCATATATTGGTAAAAATGCTGTATTAGGGGATAATGTACAAATTTACCCTCAAGCATATATAGGTAATGGAGTATACGTGGGTGATAATACTATAATAAATTCTGGAGTAAAAATTTACAATGGTTGTAAAGTAGGTTCAGATTGTATCTTGCATTCTGGTTGTGTTTTAGGTGCTGATGGGTTTGGTTTTGCACCTGAAGGTGAAACTTATATAAAAGTTGCCCAAATAGGAAACGTAGAAGTTGCTAATAATGTAGAAATAGGAGCTAATACTTGTATAGATAGAGCTACAATGGGTTCTACTCGCATAGGTAATGGTGTTAAATTAGATAATCTAATACAGATAGCGCATAATGTAGTTATAGAGGAAAATACAGTTATTGCTGCTCAGGCAGGAATAGCTGGTACTGCAAAGATAGGTAAACATTGTATTATTGCTGGTCAAGTTGGCGTTGTTGGACATCTTAAAATTGGAGATGGAACTCAAGTTGCAGCTCAAAGTGGGGTTTCAAAAACTACAGTAGATAAGGCTTTGTTGAGAGGTTCTCCTGCTATAGAGGTTCATAAATATAATAGAAACTTAGTAGTTTTTAATAATTTAGCAGAACTTAGTAAAAACGTGAGGAATTTAGAAAAAAATATAAAAGAATTAAAAGAAGATAAATGTCAGTAACAAATCAAAATACAATTAAATCGGTATTCTCGTTAAGTGGAAAGGGGCTTCATTTTGGAAAAGAAGCCACAGTAGTATTCAAACCAGCTAAAGCTGATACAGGTTATGTCATTGTTCGTGTCGATTTAGATGGAAATCCAGAGATCAAGGTATTATCAGATAATGTGCAATTAGCTGAAAGAGCAAGTTGTCTGGAGAAGGATGGTATTCAGGTTTATACATTAGAACATGCTATATCTGCTCTTTATGGTTGTGGTATAGATAATTGTGTTATAGAATTGAATTGTGAGGAGTTTCCTATATTAGATGGAAGTTCTAAATCTTATGTAAATGAGATTAATCGCGTTGGTATTGAGAGTCTTGATGCTGAAAGACAATATTTTGAAGTTAAAGAAAAGATAGAGTATTACAATAAGGAGGCTAATACAAGAATTACATTGTTGCCAGACGATAAATTTAGTATTACTTCTATAGTTTCTTATGATTCTCCATATTTGTCTATGCAATATGCCTCTTTTTCTGAAGGAGAGGATGATTATGCAACAGAAATTGCACCTAGTAGAACATTTGTGTTTTTAAGAGAAGTTGAGATGTTATTAGATAATAATCTAATAAAAGGTGGAGATTTAGATAATGCAATTGTTATTGTAGATAGAGAGATTTCTAAGGAGGAGGCTATTCGGCTAGGAGAAAAATTTGGATATAAGAATATTGAGATTCATAAAGGCGTACTAAATAATCTTAAATTGCAATTTGAAAATGAACCTGCCAGACATAAATTATTAGACATAATAGGTGATATAGCTCTTTGCGGTAGATTTATTAAGGGTAAGATTATTGCTGAGCGTCCTGGGCATAAAGCAAATGCAGCTATTGCCAAAATGGTACGTAAAAAAATTATGGATGAGTATAAAGAAAATATATGTCCACATATAGATGATAATACCAAAATCTTGATAGATATAAATGGTATACGTTCACTTTTACCACATCGTCCTCCTTTTCTGTTAGTTGATAGAATATATAAATTTAATTCTGATATGATAATAGGTTCTAAGAACGTAACTATGGATGAACCATTTTTTGTAGGACATTTTCCAGAAGAACCGGTTATGCCAGGAGTTTTGATTGTAGAAGCTATGGCTCAGTGTGGTGGTATTCTTGTATTAAAAACAGTTCCAGATCCAGAAAACTATTCTACATATTTTATGAAAATGGACCGTATAAAATTTCGCAAGAAAGTTGTTCCAGGTGATACCTTGTTATTTAAGTTGCGTATCATTTCTCCAATTAGAAGAGGTATCGTTGTCATGAAAGGATGTGCTTTTGTAAGGGGTAAATTGGTATGTGAAGGAGAATTAATGGCACAAGTAGCAAAAAACAATAAATAATTTGTTCTTAATTATGTGTAATTTAATAGTTTTTTACCTAAAAAAGCTGTTTTTTAAGGAAAAAATTAAAAAAGATGCTTTATAATTATTATTTTTCATTACATAGTTGTATTTTTGCGGCTGATTTATAATTTAATAATAAAATAAAAACGAATGAAACAACCGTTAGCATTTGTTAATCCTGATGCCAAAATTGGGGACAACGTTGTGATTGAGCCATTTGTCACTATAGATAAAGATGTTATTATTGGTGAAGGTACTTTTATCGGAGCCCATGTTACCATTTGCGAGGGCGTTAGAATTGGAAAAAATTGTAAAATTTTTCCTGGAGCTGTAATTGGTGCAATACCTCAAGATCTTAAATTTAAAGGTGAGAAAACGACTGTCGTCATAGGAGATAATACCACAATAAGAGAATTTGCAACTATAAATAGAGGTACAGTAGCTCGTGGGGAAACAACCGTTGGACGTAATTGTCTAATTATGACTTATGTACATATAGCTCATGATTGTGAAATTGGTGATCATTGTATTATAACAAATGCATGCCAACTTGCTGGTGAAGTAAAAGTAGATGATTATGCTATTATAGGAGGTATGAGTGCTGTGCATCAGTTTGTTCATATTGGAGGGCACGTAATGATACAAGGAGGATCTTTAGTAGGTAAAGATGTTCCTCCATATGTAAAAGGTGGTAGAACTCCTATGTCATATGCTGGAGTTAACTCAATTGGTTTGAGAAGAAGGGGTTTTGATAATAAGACGATAAATGAGATTCAAGATATTTATAGGATACTTTATCAATCAGGACTTAATAATACTGATGCTACGGAAAGGATTGAGGCTGAAATGCCTGCTTCTAAAGAAAGGGATGAGATAATCCTTTTTGTAAGGAATAGCAAAAGAGGAGTAATGAAAGGTTATTTAGGTTAATTTGGAGGTTTACTTAAAATATATTAGTCATCTGAAAATCAGATGACTTTTTTTAGGTTCGCCTTGCACGAACTATTTTCTATATGATGAAAGTCCCAAACACGCCCTGATAACAGGAATTGTTAGCTTAAGGCAAGGGTATCCATCGTGAGGTGGAATCTGAAGGAAGCCTCACCGACGTGATAATATAATAATAGTAAATACGTAGTAAGGATTGTGGTGAAGTACTAAGCCTAAGACATAATTGGTGGAGAGAGAGGTCGAAACGGGAAATAATCCCGTTTTTCCTACTCGATTATTTAATTGTTATTTTATATTAAGCTTAGCACGAGTAATGTATTTCTCAATGTTTCGAGCTTCCATTGTATCTGGATAATCTACATCAATTTTATTATAGATTTTTAAAGCACCTTTATAATCATTTAATTTTTCTAAAGCTAAAGCATTTTTCATTAGAACAATAGGGGTGGTAAAGTTGTTTACATTATTTGAAGATGCCTTGTTATAGTAGCTAGCTGCATTTTTGTAATCCTTTAATTGCATATAAGCATCACCTGTATTAGAATATGCAAAAGTTGAAAGTAATAAATCGTCAGAACTGAATTTCTTAAGATAACTTATTGCTTCTTTGTATTGATTCATATTTAGACAACATATTCCTGCATAATAATTAGCAAGATTCCCTGCGTCAGTTGAACTATATTTACTAGAAATGTCTTTAAATCCCAATAAATTACCATCTCCATTTAATGCTAAATTAAAAGAATCTCTTTCGAAATAATTTTGAGCACCTACGATTTGAGTATTAGCTTCTTTTTCTTTAGGAATTTCTACATAACTATGATATAAAAAATAAGCTCCGACGATAACAATAAGAATTAGTATAATGTTTACTATTTTTTTTTGGTTTTTTTCAATAAATTGTTCACTATTTGTTAATGCGCCTTCGATATGCTCTAAAGCATTTTCTTCTTTTTCAGCTCTTGCTTCTCTCTTTTTTTTGTTAATTTGCTTTGACATTTTATTTCGTTTTATTCTTATTTATATTTCTAGTTACCTTTGAAAGATGTTATGTTCTATATTATTATAATATGTAGCACAATAAAGTACAAAAATAAACTTTTTTTTTGAGAAAATCCTTATTTGTTGACATTAAATTTTAAGACAATATTTTTTTATAAATTAATTCTACTATAACTACAAAAAAATAGTAATTTTGCGTATAAATTAATTTTTTAATAATAGACATGATTATAAAAAGCTTAAACATAGTGAATTTTAAAAACATTAGTGACATTCAATTAAAATTTTGTGCTGGAGTTAATTGTTTTGTAGGTAAAAATGGAGCAGGTAAGACAAATATAATGGATGCCATTTATTATCTTTCTATGTGTAAGAGTTATTTTAATGTTTCAGATGTTCAAAATATTAAACATAAAGAGTCTTATTTTATTCTAAATGGTAAGTATGATATAGATGAAGAGGTGGTAGATATTTATTGTGGTGTAAAAAAAGGCAATAAAAAGATGTTTAAAAAAAATGATAAACAGTATGCTAAATTATCTGAACACATAGGCTTTATCCCTTTAGTTGTAGTGTCTCCTGAAGATTCAACTTTAATAATTGGAGGTAGTTTGGAAAGAAGAAAATTTATAGATGGAATGATTTCTCAATATGATAGTTCTTATTTAAATTCAATAATAAGATATAATAGAGCACTTATGCAAAGAAATAGCTTGTTAAAATCTAATTCTGGCAAAAATTTAAAGCGAGAGGATGTTGAAATATGGGATGAACAACTAGGTATAACTGGAAAATATATTATGCAGGCTAGGAGCGAATTTGTGGAAAAATTTAAACCCTTGTTTCAAAAATACTATAATAATATATCGGGATTAGAAGAGAGGGTAAATGTAGAATATAAACCTTCAGTTGAGGATGGAAATTTATTTTTAAGTCTTACTGATAATTTTGAGCGTGATAGAATATTAACATATACATCAAAAGGGATTCAGCGTGATGATATAACTCTTTATTTAGGAGATTATGCTGTACGTAAAGTTGCTTCTCAGGGTCAGAAAAAAAGTTTTCTTATAGCAATGAAATTTGCTCAATTCTCAATGTTAAGACGTATAAATGGAGATACTCCTATTTTATTATTAGATGATATTTTTGACAAGCTGGATAAAAATAGAGTAAATAATATTATTGATATTGTAGGTTCAGATATATTTTCTCAAATATTTATTTCTGATACAAATAGAGAACATATAGATGATATACTAGTTAGTAAAAAGATGGAATATTCTTTGATAAATATCAATGATGGTAACTTAATATGATTATAATCTAAGTTTTTATTTTAAAATGAATTAAATACAGAAATTAAATACCAACAATAAAATTTAGAGTTTTATTTTAAATTTCCTACATTTGTAGGAGTATTGTGTATCATTTGATAATTTAGATTGGACAATAGTTTGTATAAGTAATTTATTTAGTGTGATGAAAAATAGAGAAGCGGAAAAAATGGATAGATTAGTAGATCTGGTGCTCAGACATACTCCATTGTACCATAAAATGAAAGAACAGCTAGCTGTTGCTGCTTGGAAAGATGTGGTTGGGGAAATGATAAATTTTAGAACTAAACGAATATGGATTAATAACGGTATATTATATTTGGCTTTTGATTCTTCTGTAATAAGGAATGAAATATCCATGATAAAAGAGTCGTTAATAATTAAATTAAACAGTAAAGTGGGCTTAAATGTTATAAGAGATATAGTTTTTGTAAAATAAAGAATATGGAAAAGAGTTTAATAAGTGAGGAAGATATAAAAAAAATTATGGGACCATTAAATATATTTGGTGGGTCTTTGTTTGCAAAGGCAATAATGAATCTTATGAGATTAAATAAAATTAATAAGTTATATTCTGATGCCTACAGTGAAAACCCTGAAAAATTTTTGGAAACATTAATTCAGAAGTTAAAAGTCGTGATTGATGTGAATTCAGAAGAATTAAAAAGGATACCTCTAGAAGGTCCTTTCATAACGGTGTCTAATCATCCTTATGGAGGATTAGATGGTATTATTTTGATTATGATTATTTCAAAGATACGTCCAGATTATAAAGTTATGGCAAATTTTTTGCTAAAAAAAATAGAACCTATTAAAGACTTTTTTCTAGGAGTTAATCCTTTTGAAAATAGAAATATTTCGAGTGCATCTGGAATAAAAGATGCAATAATACACATATCTTCAGGTAAGTCCCTAGGGATATTTCCAGCAGGTGAAGTTTCTTCTTATATAGCAGATGCTGATAGTATTGGGGATAAGGAATGGAGTCCTTCGGTATTGAAACTAATAAAATCTTCTAAAGTTCCTGTTGTTCCAATATATTTTAAAGGTACTAATAGTTTATTATTCCAGGTGTTAGGAGTTATTCATCCTATGCTAAGAACAGCTAAATTACCTTCAGAATTATTGAATAAGAGGAATAAAGTTGTGCATATTAGAATAGGTAATCCTATTCCTGTTAAGACTCAAGATTCTATGGTTGATATTGTTCAGTATGGAAAATTTTTAAGAGCTAAAACTTATCTATTAGCATCTCCTTTGAAGGTTAAAAAATTTTTTACACAGAAGAAAAAAAAGGAAGTAAAGGCTGAAAAAATTATAGATGCTATTAATCCTAAATTGATAAAGGCAGAAATAGAAAGCATAAAGCAAGAATATTTGTTGTTTGATATGAAGAATTTTTCGATATTTTGTGCCCCTATTGTTAAAATCCCATTAATAATGGAAGAGTTAGGACGTTTACGAGAAATTACTTTTAGAGCTATTGGAGAGGGAACAAATAGAAGTATAGATATTGATGAATACGATTTATATTATAATCATCTTTTTGTATATGATAGGGATGAAAATAGGATAGTTGGTGCTTATCGTTTGGGGAAAGGTAAGGATATAATGGAAAGATATGGTATTAAAGGTTTTTATGTAAATAGCCTTTTTAAAATAAGAAAACCTTTATATCCACTTATGAGTGAATCTATAGAACTTGGACGTTCATTTATTATTAAAGATTATCAGAGAAAACCTTTACCTTTGTTTATGTTATGGAAAGGTATTATATATTTTTTGATAAAACATCCTGAATATCGTTACCTGCAGGGACCAGTTTCCATAAGTGGTAAGTTTACTTCTGAAACTAAGGAATTAATAATGAAATTTATTATTAGAAACCATTGGAATGCTGATGTTGCAAAATATATTTCACCTAGAAGTAAATATAAGGTTGAAACTCATGATAAAGATATAGATGTTCTCTTAGATGCTTCTAATGATGATATTAAGATGTTAGATAGGGCTATTGTAGATATAGAATTAGAGTCGGATAAAATACCTATTTTGTTAAAAAAATATATTTCTCTAAATGGCAAAATTGTGAGTTTTAACGTGGATCCGTTGTTTAATATGTGTCTGGATGGACTGTTATTATTAGATTTATATGATATTCCTGTGAGTTTTATAGAATCTTTATCTAAAGAGATAAAAGATGATACAATTTTAACACGTTTTTCTAATACTGATTTTTAATATATTGATACATGGTAGCTATTGAATTATTTTTAAAAGGCATTATCGTTGGTATACTTGTTTCTATACCTTTGGGACCAATGGGTGTAATAATTATACAGAAGACACTCAAAAAAGGTGTATTAGCAGGTTTTATATCAGGTTTGGGGGTTAGTTGTGCAGATCTTTTCTATGCTACAATAGCTGCTTTTGGTTTAGGAATAGTAATAAATACCATAGAAGAACATAAATTATGGTTACAATTGATAGGAGGTCTATTTTTAATTATTGTAGGTATGGTAATATACTTTGACAATCCACTTAAATCAATGAGGCAAAAAAAGAAAATTTCCAAAACGGGTTTATTAGGAGATTTCTTGACATTATTTATACTGACAGTTTCAAATCCTGTGTCTATAGTTATATTTATGGCTGTTTTTGCTGGAACTTCTGTTATTGGTGATGAACCTACAATAAAGTCACAATTAATATTATTGACTGGTATATTTTTTGGGGGTATGTTGTTGTGGTACATATTAGCTATTTTGGTTAATGGTTTTAGAAGAAAATTTAGACTTAGACTCTTGTTAACAATAAATAGAATTGTTGGAATATTGGTAGCAATATTGGGAATAATGGCTATTCTTAGTGTATTTTTACCTATTGCTTCCATACTAAATAAATAGTTGTAAAATGAAGCTAAATTTTAAAATATAAACTTATAAATATTTACATTTAAAAGATACTTATGAAAGAGCGTTCATTTTACGTACTCAATTTGTTTTATTAAATTTGAAATATAAAAAAAAGGAAAGAATGAAGAAAACTATTATATTATCAACCTTTGCTTTATTAATATGTGCTATTATCTTTGGAGGATTATGGTATATAAATAATAAGAAAAAGATAATTATTGCTCATGTTGAAGATTTTTTTATACCCGTAGATTCAGATTTAGTACTAAAATTTAATGATGAATCAAAGAAGCATATAGAAGAATTGCTTTTAGGTAATAAGTCTTTATTTATGCCTTTTGCTCTTTACAATTTTTCGGACTCATTGTTGATGCACAAAGATATTAATGGAAGTAGTTCAACTCTTGCATTTCGTAAAGAAGGTGCATCTAAATCCGTATGTGTTTCCGTATTCAAATGTAAAAGTCTTAATGAAAGTGATATTTCTTCTTATTTAAAGAAATTATCTTTAGGATCTGAAGTAACCTATAGACGTTATAATGGGAATAAAATATATAAAATCAATCTAAATAAAAATAGTTTATATTATTCTTACAAATGGAATTTCTTATTTCTATCTAATTCAGATCTCTACATTGAAGATTGTTTAAAGCAGAATAGCTTGATATCAAATGAAGACTCATTTCATAGTGTCTTATTAAATAATATATTTTTGGGTAATGCTGATTTGCATATGTTTCTTGGTAATAGATTTTTTGAAAATTTATCTAAGTTGATAAATGTTAAGGACTTTAAAAGCGAATTATTTTCTTGGGGTGTTGTAGATTGCGATTTTGATAAAAATACCATATTCTTATCTGGATTTTTGGATAGTAAACAGAATATTTCTTCTCCTTTTAATCTACTTGATGGACAAATCCCTAAAGAAATAGATATAGATTTTTATATTCCTAGTAATGTTTCTTGCTTTAGTGTATTAAATCTTTCTAATAAAGATCTATATTTCGAATTACTTGGCGCGAAAAGAGCAGATTTAAGGAAAGATGTTTTTTATAGAAATAGGAAGATTGAGATAGAAAATATACTTGGTAAGGGAGTTGAAAATGATTTTAGAAGTTTATTTGAGGGGAAATCTGCGATTATTAATAATTTGGACTTAAAACGAAGCTCAGAATTTGCAGATATAATACTTTTAAATATAAATTCTACTAAAGATTGCATGCGTTTTTTACAAAGAATTTCTGTTACAGACTCTCAAAAGGCGAAAACATACAAGTGCTCAGATAAATCTTATACTTATTATAAATTACCAGTTACAGATTTGTGTGAAGTTTGGCTTGGAGATTTTTATAATAAAACGAAATCTGCATATATAATGCTACTGAATAATATGTTAGTTCTTGCTTCTTCAGAAAAGAGTCTTAAAAACTATCTAAATGCTTATTCTAATAATTATTATGACTCAGCTGACCGTAGGTTATTTGATTCAAGAATGACATCCTATTATAATTATGAATTATTTTATAATTTGGCGCTACTAAAAGATAAAGAAATAGAAACTTTTCCTAGTGCTATAAAAAAGATACTTAAGGATAATTCTAAAGCTGCTTCTGGAATTTCACGAGTGTGTATTAGATTTTCTAACGAGAAAAGTATGATTTATGCTTCCATGACAGCGATAAAAGGAGATAAAAATAAATCGAATATCGTTGAAGATAAGAATTCTTCTGTTACAGATGTTGCAAATGGGGATAAAAAACGGAAAACTCAAGCTAATAAAAAAATATCTAAAGTTAATCCTAAGTCCTCGTATAAGGATAATGCATTGTTTGGTTCTTCTAGTGGATTTCCAGGTATGAGGAATATTTCTAAATTAAAACTTACCAAGAAGTGCGAGATGAAACCCATAGTTGTCATGAATCATATAACAAAGGCTAACGAATTATTATTTCAAGATAATAAATCAGAATTATATCTAATGGACTCTAAAGGTAAGTTATTATGGAAACGTCTTATATCAGATAAGATTGTTGGAAATGTTTATCAAGTGGATGCTTATAAAAATGAAAAATTACAATATATGTTTTCTACTAAATCTTATTTATATTTGATAGATAGAAATGGTAAAAATGTCACTAATTTTCCTAAAAAATTAGTGTCGAAGTGTACTCAGGGTATCAGTGTTTTTGATTATGATAATAATAAAAATTATAGAGTTTTTATACCTTATAATACAGGAGAAATAGCCTTGTTAGATGTTCTTGGAAACAAAGTTCGTGGTTGGAATCCAACTAACAAAAAATCTGGAGTAAATTCACCCGTTGAGTTTTTTAGAGTTGGGAATAGAGATTATATAGTATATGCTGACAAGCATAATTTAAATATACTAGATAGAAGGGGTAATGAGAGAGTTAAAGTTCCAGCTACTTTTAATTTACCTCCATCTGTAAAAATTTATTTGACAAAAAGAAATGGTATGAATGTCATGGCTTTCACTGGAATAAAGAATTTTTATTTTGTTGATTTTGCGGGAAAAGCCTATAAGTTGTCTTCTGTTATACCTTCTAAGAATGTATATACAAATGTGTCAGATGTTGTGGGTAATAGTTTAGATGAATTATTAATATCTTCAAATAATCAGTTTTTTATCTTAAATAATGATGGTAAAATCTTGTTTTCATGTCATATTAAAGGTGAGGCTTTCCCTTATGTTTATAAGTTTGCGGAAAATGATATAAGAATAGCAATATCTGGAAATGATGGTTTGTATATGATAAAAATTAAAAATGGTAAATATACTGTTCAAAAGAATAGGAATTTAAGTTCTCCATTATCTGTTGTTTATGATAAAGGTAAGAAAAAATTTGTGGTATATGTGGGAAGTAAAGACGGAAATATGATTTCTGCCTTACTTCCTTAATGTGTCTTAAAATAGATTTTTGCTATTTAATAAATTATATTTAATTTATCGTCATCTTCTGCATTATCATCCCAACTTTTGTCTGCAGGATGTACTTTGGGTGTTCCTGCGACTATTATTACGACTTCCCCTTTTATTCCCTTTTCTGTATAATATTCTGCTAATTCTTCAAGAGTACCTCTTTTATATTCTTCGAATACTTTACTTATTTCTCTGGCCACACAGGCTAACCTATCTTTACCTAATACATCTCCCATTTGATTAAGAGCCTTTACAACTCTATAAGGGGATTCGTAAAAGACAATAGTCCTTTTCTCATCTACTAAGGCATTCAATCTTTTATTTCTTCCTTTTTTTTGAGGTAAGAAACCTTCAAAACAGAATCTATCACAAGGAAGTCCAGAGTTTACTAGGGCAGGTACAAAAGCAGTTGCACCTGGTAAGCATTCTGTAGGGATACCTCTTTCTACACATGTTTTGGTTAATAGAAAACCAGGATCTGATATGCCAGGAGTACCTGCATCGCTTACTAAAGCTATATCTTCGCCTCTATTAATTCTATCAGCAATCTTGTCTACTTGTTTGTGTTCGTTAAATTTATGGTGAGAAATTAAAGGTGTTTTAATTTCGTAATGTTTAAGGAGTCTTGCCGTATTTCTAGTGTCTTCTGCTAAAATTAGGCTAACTTCTTTTAATATTCTTACGGCTCTAAAAGTAATGTCTTCTAAATTTCCTACAGGAGTAGGTATGATATATAATTTACTCATTTTATTTAAAATTGTATTAAAAAGATTACAATCCAAGAGGTGGAAAATGTTACTTTATCAGTTTTTTATAATTCTATTGTACAAATGTAAGGTTTTTATTTGAAATTTCACTACGTTTGTAGCGCAACATGTATGAGGTATATATATATTCTTAAGTAAGTATTTATAAGAACGTATTTGCTTAAGTTTATTTTTTTTGAAAGGTGTTTGATTATGAGTTTATTATAAAATAATTTTAAAATAGTCTCAAAATAATTTGGAAAAAAAATATAAAATCTCTACATTTGCAATCGCAAATAAAACAAGGTCCGTTCGTCTAGGGGCTAGGACGCAAGATTTTCATTCTTGTAACACGGGTTCGATTCCCGTACGGACTACTAAAGTTTTATATCGTTCGTGAGAGCGTTATTTTTCAATGTTTTTTTGCAGACGGTCCGTTCGTCTAGGGGCTAGGACGCAAGATTTTCATTCTTGTAACACGGGTTCGATTCCCGTACGGACTACTTTTGAGAAGTTGAATATATTTTATATAAATAAATAGAGATGGCAAATCATAAATCATCAAAGAAAAGAATTAGACA
>Ga0265294_10001968_pt1 | contig 27143 bp, 30 predicted proteins | sample MunlanPumphouse3_FD_192504 | JGI IMG/M metagenome (GOLD analysis project Ga0265294, IMG submission 192504) | Groundwater microbial communities from a municipal landfill in Southern Ontario, Canada - Pumphouse #3 | ecosystem: Environmental > Aquatic > Deep subsurface > Groundwater | place...
CAGTCATTTACACTTATTGAACTTCTAGTCGTCATTGTTATCATTGGCATCCTTTCAGGACTAGTCGTCATTGCTACTTCTTCTTTCATAGAGAAAGCGAACTTTTCAAAAGCTCAAGCGTTTTCGTCTACGATTCACAAGGAAATGTTGTTTAGTTTGGTGTCGGAGTGGACGTTTGATGATGGTACAAATCAAGCAGTTAATAGAATAGCTACTGCTGATGATGTAAAAGACTCTTGGGGATCTAATCATGGAACAGTTCATGGTAATCCTCAAGTAAAAGGAGGAGATGATTGTATTTTTGGAAGGTGCCTAAGTTTTGATGGGGATGATCATATTGTAATAGATATGTTTGTTAGTGGAACAGAAGCAACGATTTCTTTGTGGGTGAAAAATCCATCTGGTAGTTATGTTTTAAGGTCTGATGCAAATTGTAGAACTTATGTGCGCAGGAACTCTTTTTCAAAAGGAGACCCTTTAGTTTCTTTAGGATCTGCTTCGTATTCTAAAGATTGGAATCATGCTGTAATTACATGGAAAAAAGAAAATGGCCAGCTTAAAGGAAAGGCTTTTATAAATGGGGTGCCAACACAAAAGGATTTTAAAGATTTTTCAGATGAGTGTAATGGAACTTATATCACATTAATGTCTTTTACCCGTGGCGGGGAACAGTTTGCTTCAGGAACTATTGATGATGTAAGATATTATAATGCTGTTTTATCTACTGCAGAAATCAAACAAAACTACATTGCAGGACTAGACTTAATGCTAAAAAATGGAAGCTTGTCAAAAAACGAATATAATCAAAGATTGCAAGCTTTAGCGAACAATTAATCTCTTGCAAGTATTGTATGGCTTGCACAAAAAATTGACAGACTTTCAAAAATTAATCACAATGGAACTATGGATGTGATTACGAATTCGGAAGAGGAAACAAAGAAGCTTGTTTTAAGCTTGCTTAACATTTACCCTTTTAAAGAGCATGCAACTATTTTTGTGCTTCAAGGAGAGCTTGGTTCTTCTAAAACAACTTTTGTGAAAGGACTTGAAAACGTTTTAGGAGTTAAAATTAAAAGTCCAACATTTAATATTATTCAAAAGTATAAGATAGATTTTAGAGGTTTTAAGAACTTGTATCATATTGATTTTTATAGAGTGTCTGATGTTTTGGGATTAGACTTTGATGAAATTGTAAAGAATAGGGAGAACTTGGTTTTTATTGAATGGGGAGAGAATGTAAAAGAACACATTCCTAAATATTCAAAATGGATCTATTTTGAATATGTAGATAAGTATAAGAGAAGGATTTATGAAAAAGATAATCATCATTGATAGCAACTCAGTAATTCATAGAGCGTTTCATGCACTTCCTCCTTTGGAGAATAAGAAAGGAGAAGTTGCAAATGCTGTTTTTGGGTTTTTGAAGTTTTTGTTTAAAGCAATAAGAGAATTAGAACCCGATTATATTGCGGCGTGTTTTGATGTTTCGGAAAAGACTTTTAGAAAAGAAATGTTTAAGGATTACAAAGCAAAAAGGGAAAAAGCGCCTAATGAGCTTTATTCTCAAATACCGATGGTAAAAGAAGTTTTAAGAAAGTTTAGAATCCCTATTTTTGAAAAAGAGGGGTTTGAGGGGGATGATTTGATTGGAACAATTGCAAAAAAAGAAAATGGAAATTTGGAGAAAATAATATTGTCGGGAGATTTAGATAATCTTCAATTAGTGGATAAGAATGTGAAGCTGGTTTTTTTAACAGGGAAGCTTGTTTTTTTTGATGAAAAGAAAATAGGGGAAAGGTATGAGATTTTGCCAAAGCAGATTGTAGATTTAAAAGCTCTAATGGGAGATAATGCAGACAATATTCCCGGAGTTTTAGGAATTGGTATTAAAACTGCAACAACACTTTTAAAAAAATATGGGACATTAGAAAATATTTATAGAAATATTGATTTAATAGAGGGAAAGGTAAAAGAGAAATTAATTCAAGGAAAAGAAATGGCTTTTTTAAGTAAAGAGCTTTCTCAAATAAAAACAGATGTGTGTTTTGATTTTGATTTAGAGAAGTGCAAATGGGGAGATTATGATAAAGATGAGGTGCTTCAATTTTTTGAAGAGTTTGGTTTTAAAAGCTTAGTTTCAAAGATTCCTGAAAAAAGTAATTTGAGATTATTTTAATTTATGCCTGAACTACCAGAAGTACAAACAATAGTAGATGAGCTTAATCTAAAAGTAAAAGGAAAAACAATTCTTAAAAGTTTGCCTGCTATTAAAAATATTAAGAATAAGAAAATATTAAATATTAGAAGACGAGCAAAGTATATTATTCTTGAATTGTCAGACAATTATATTTTATTGATTCATTTAAAAATGACAGGGCATCTTCTTTTAGGAAAGTGGGAAATGAGAGATAATATTTTCTATCCTATTTCAGAAGGTCCTTTAAAAGAGGATCGGTTTAATCAATATGTGCGTACAGTTTTCTATTTAGACAATGATTTTGATTTGGGTTTTTCTGATTTAAGAAAGTTTGGACAAATTGAGCTTTTTAAAAAAGAAGAGTTTGAGAAATTGGAAAAGATAAACAAGCTGGGGGTGGAACCGTTTTCAAAAGATTTTACTTTTAAATTTTTTAAAGGTATTATTAAAAATACAAAAACAAACATTAAAAAATTATTAATGGATCAAGAGAAAATAGCAGGAATAGGAAATATTTATGCATCAGAAATATTATTTTGTGCAAGAGTTTCTCCTTTAAGGAATGCAAATAGTTTAAGTGAAAATGAGATGAAAAGAATATATGAGGTAATAAAACTTGTTTTAAAAAAAGCCATTGATTTAAAGGGAAGTAGTGCTTTTGATTATAGGAGGACAGATGGGATTAAGGGTTTTTATCAAGAGCATTCATTTGTTTATGGAAGGCGTGGAGAAGAATGTTTGAAGTGTAAGGGAAAAGTAGAATACGTTAAAATTGGACAAAGAGGAACATACTTTTGTCCGAAATGTCAAAAATGATAATATTAATTTACGGAAAAGATACATTTAGGTCAAAGGAGAGATTAAACGAACTAAGGTCAGCTTACAAGCTTAAAAATCAAAGCGGAATAAATGAAAGATTTTTAAATGGAAAGAATTTAAGTTTTGATGAGCTCAAAGATGAGGTTTTAGGACTTTCTTTTTTTAATGAAAAGAAGTTGATTATAGTGGAAAATGTTTTTTCAAATAAATTATTAAAGGAAGAAATTAAAAAAAGAGGAAAGGACTTTTTAGACTCAGAAAACATTATTATATTTTATGAAGATAAAAAAGTTTTGAAAGGAGACATTTTGTATGCTTTTATTAGAAAGAAAGCAAAGATAGAAGAATACGAATTTTTAAAAGGAGAAGAGCTTAAAAAATGGATTTTAAAAAAGGTTTTGAAAAATGGAGGGAGTATAACAAAGTCTGCACTTAATTTATTATATGAATATATTGGTTCTGATTTATGGAGACAGAAAAATGAAATTCAAAAATTGATTGCTTATAAAAATGAGATAGAGGAAGAAGATGTGAAGTTTTTGGTGAATGTTAATTCTGAATTAAATATTTTTAACACGGTGGATGCGATATCTAAAAATGATAAAAAAAATGCCATAAAATTAGCGAAAAAACATTTAGAAAAAGGAGAGTCTATTTTTGGACTTTTAGCTTTAATAGGAACTCAATTTAAGAATATGTTGATTGTTAAAACTTTAGATGATTATAGAAAGGCGAGTTTACATCCTTTTGTTTTAAGAAAATCCTATTATCAATCACAAAAGTTTTCAGTTGAGGATTTAAAAAGAATACATAATAAGATATTAGAAATAGATTCTAAAATAAAGACAGGAGAGCTTGATGAAAAAATAGCCATGGAAACGCTTATACTTGAAATATGAATATTATTGATAAATTAAAAAAAGCAAATTTAAAAGGGAGAGGAGGAGCATGTTTTCCTACATATTTAAAATGGGAAAGTGTTTTAAATGCAAAAGCTTTTAAAAAGTATATTATTTGTAATGCAGCTGAGGCGGAGCTTGATTTTAAGAAAGATAAATATATATTAGAGCATTTTTTAGAGGATGTTTTAAATGGAATAAAAATAGCATTAAAAACTATTCCTAAGTCTTCCGCTTTTATTTATCTTAATAAAAATTATTACCCAATTTTTAAAGAGAGGATAAAAGAAGAGAAGATTACTTTAATTGAAGGGGATAATAAATATATAGGAGGGGAGGAAACGGCTTTAATAAATTTTATAGAAGAAAAAATAGCGATACCTAAAAAGAAGCCTCCTTATGTTTCAGAAAAAGGATTATTTAATATGCCAACACTTGTGAATAATGTAGAAACTTTTTACTATACTTCTAAAATAGAAAAAGGGGAGTATCAGAATGAAAGATTTTATATGGTTTTAGGAAAGGGAATTGATGATCATATTTTAGAGCTTAAAAGTAATACAACGATAAGAGAAATTTTGAAAGAAGTTAAAATTCCTTTTCCTTATTATATTCAAGCAGGAGGTGTTTTAGGGGAGATATTAGAAGAAAAGGATTTTGATAGAGTTTTAGAATGTACAGGTCTGATGAGAGTGATTGCTTACAGTGAAGACCCTTATTTAGTAATGGAGGAATGGGCAGAGTTTTTAACAAATGGAAATTGTGATAAATGCACTCCTTGTAGAGAGGGAACACATCGAATTTTAGAAATGGTAAGGAAAAGAGAAATTGAAAAGCTCGAAGAATTATTTTTAGCACTTGAGAAAACAAGCTTTTGTGCTTTGGGAAAAGGCATTCCGATTCCTTTTAGAAGTTTAATTAAAAAAATATGTTTGAAATAGAAATAGATGGAAAAAAAATATTGGTTGATCCTAAAAAAACTATTTTAGAAATAGCAATTGAGAATGATATAAAGATTCCTTATCTTTGTTATGACCCTGATATTCCCCCGAAAGAGTCTTGCAGGCTTTGTGTGGTTGATATTAAAGGAGAGCTTTTTCCTGCCTGTGCAACTTATCCTAAAGAGGGAATGGTTATAAAAACAGAAACAGAAGAGATTTTAAAAGTAAGGAAAACTAATTTAAAATTATTGTTTTCTCAGCATATTGAAAAATGCAATACGTGTATTTGGAATAATAAATGCAAGATGCTTAACTATGCTAGAGAGTGGGGGGTTGCTATTAATGAATGGGAGGATAGGAAGATAGGGCACAAGGAGTATAATTTTAAAAATACCATTATTTATGATTCTTCAAAATGTATTAACTGTTTTAATTGTGTTGATGTGTGCGAAGTTGGGTTTTTAGAGATTAAAAACAAAGGAAGTTTTCATGAAATTGTTCCTTCTTCCAAAAAAGAATGTATTTATTGTGGGCAATGTTTAGTACATTGTCCTTCTGGGGCTTTTTCTTCTTTTGATTCGTCTTTGAAAATAGAGGAAGAGATTCAAAAAGGTAAAAATGTTGTTTTTCAAGTTTCGCCTTTTGTTTGTTTAGGTATGGGTGTTTCAAATGAGCATTTAATTGGAGCAATTAGAAAATTAGGAGTGAAGAAAGTTTTTGATTTGAGTTTGGGAGAGAATTTGTTTAAAGAGAGGGAAGCAGAAGAACTTGAATTAAGGATTCAAAAAAAAGAAAAGCTTCCCATGCTTTCTTGTTTTTGTCCTGCGTTTGTTCAGTTTGTAAAAGCTTATAGAAAGGATCTTATTTCTAATTTATCTAAAGTTTCCTATCCTCATATTCTTTTAAAGGAGGTGATAGAGGAAAAAGAAAAGGATGCTGTTGTTGTTTCTGTTTTACCTTGCACAGCGGTTAAGTATAAAAGCAATGACTATATTTTAACAACGCACGAACTTTCAAGAATGTTAAAAAAGAATAAAATTGATTTTAATGATGTTTCCTCTTTTGATGAGATTTTGGAAGCTCAAGAAAGCGAAAAAGTGAAAACAATTTATGGAATTCTGAATGCTAAAAAAGCTCTTGAAAGTTTAGATGCTAATTTTTTGAGAGTGGAGGCTTGTCCAAAAGGTTGTGCATTTGGAGGAGGTCAACTTGTTCCAACAAAAAAACGCCTATTTGGCGCTTTCTAATGAGTTTACTAATTTTGTAATGCGTGCTTTTTTACGAGAGGCGGTATTGTCTTTAATAACATTTGTTTTGGCTGCTTTATCAATGGCTTTGTATGCTTTTGGTAATAGTTTTAATGCCTCCTCTTTATTCTTTAAAGTAACCAAAGATTTAATCTCTTTTAAGATTTTTCTCATTTCTTTTTTCTTTAAAAAGTTTGCGTATGTTTTTTTCTTGTCTTGCACAAGACGTTTTTTTGCTGATTTAAGTATTGGCATGGGTTTAATATATACTAAAGTTTGAAAATATGCAAGGGTTAGAAGTCAACTTGGTATTCGCTGATAACTCCAGGGCCTCCGTTTTGGCCATTGGAGGCGGGTTTGTTAGAGTCTCCGCCTTGCCCTCCTATTCCGCCAGATACGTCTACGGTTCCTGTGCCAGATTTTGTATTATATACTAATAGTATGTAACCGCCGCCACCACCGCCACCACCCCCATCGGCGTAGGTTACGCCATATTTTTCTTCGAACCATGTTGTTCCGTTGCCTCCATTCCCTCCACGTGCACTTATAGTTCCGTTATTAACAAGGTTTTTAACAAAAATGTGTATTATACCACCACCGCCGCCACCTCCGCCATTTAAGCCATAGCTACCTGCATAGTCTATGGCTCCTCCACCTCCTCCCGCACCGCCAATTGTGGCTAGTGTAAGGCTAGGCAATAGAGCTAATTGTGATTGTGAGGGAGGATCTATATGTTCTCTTAAAATTATATTTGTATTATTGCCAGTGCCCCCTGCTCCTCCCTCACCACCGACATATCCACCTTTTCCTCCATATCCAAATTCTCCATTGTCGGCTTCATTGCCACCGTCATTACATCTATGAATACATCCACCAGAGGCACTACATCCAAAGGTACATCGTCCTCCTTTGGCAGACCCTCCTACTCTATTAGTTGCAAGGGCAGTGCCCCCGTATGAATAAGATCTATTTTTTCCACTTGCATTGTCTCCATTATTTCCATCTCTACTTATTTTTCCCCCTGAATTAATGGTAAGTGTCCCAGACACAAATACTCTCCAGCCGTTGGGGTTTAGGGTAGCTCCTGAGTTGATAGTAAGATTTCTGTATTCCATATCTTTGTTTAAAGTTGTATTTCCTGTAATGACAACATCTCCATCAATACCAGAGCCAAAGTATTTAGTTATTGCAGGAGACCCTCCTGCATTATTATCAACGTATTCTTTTGTGGCCAGATGTTCATTTTCTGTAGGATTGCTTGCTGATATTGTTCCTGCAACAATACTATCTCCTGTAAGGTTAAGGTAGTAGCCTTGATTCTGAAAATCGTGTAATTCTGTGATGAGTAATCTTCCTGCTTTTCCTTGAGGCTCTATGCCTGTGTTCAAAGGAATGCTGTATGAGCTTGGCATTTCTACTGGCTCTGTCCAACTGTATACAATGAAAGCTAAGGCAATGAAGAGCATTGCTGACAAGGAAAAGATAAGTGTTTTTTGTTTGTTCATATGGCTATTATTTTAATTAATTATTTTCAGTTATTATAGCATGGTAGGAGAAATTGTAAAAGGTAAATAATATTGAAAAACTTTAATTAAATGGTATTATAATAATATGATTACATATTTGAAAGGTAAGGTAATTTACAAAGGAACTCAAAGTATTATTCTTTTAGTAAATGATATTGGCTATGAAATCTATTTGTCTTCTTTGAATTTAGGAAAAGTAAGAAAAGGAACAGAAGAAGAATTTTATACAGAGCTTGTTTTGAAAGAAAAGGAAGTTGAGCTTTATGGTTTTTTGGATTTTAATGAGCTTGCATTGTTTAAATTATTAAAAACAATATCAGGGATAGGGCCTAAGATAGCATTGGTTTTAGGAGAAGCAGGCACGCTTCAAGAGCTTAAGTTTAGATTAGAGAATGAGAAGCTTCCTAAGGGGATTGGAATAAAAAAAGCAAAAAAGATTTTACTTGAATTAACGGGTAAGATTAAGGAACTTGATAAAAAGCAGGAGAAAGATGATGAAACGGTTTTAGCATTAAGGGCGTTAGGTTTTTCTTCTTCTGAAATTAAAAATGCACTTTCAAAGGTTGACGAAAATGTTAAAGATGTTGAAGAGAGAATAAGATTAGCGCTTCAATATTTAGGAAGATGAGCATTAAAAAATACATACCAAAATTTGTTTTTAAAGTATATCATTATGTTTTAGCTTTTGTTGGAGCTTTGATTTATGGTTTTCCAAGTTCTAAAATTAAAGTTATTGGAATTACAGGAACAAATGGAAAGTCAACAACAGCAAACATATGTTCTTGTATTTTAGAAGCAGGGGGTTTTAAAGTGGCAGTGATGTCTTCTATTTCTTTTAAAATTCAAGATGAAGAAAAGGTGAATGATTTAAAAATGACAATGCCAGGGAGATTTAAAATACAAAAGTTTTTAAAGGAGGCTGTTTTAAAGAAGTGTGATTATGTGATTATTGAAGTAACTTCAGAAGGTGTTGAACAATTTAGGCATAAGTTTATTAATTTTGATATTGCTATAATGACAAATTTGTCAGAGGAGCATATTGAATCGCATGGAGGTTTTGAAAATTACAAAAAGGCAAAAGGAAAGTTTTTTAAAGCGGTAAAAGGGATTCATATTTTGAATAAAGATGACCCTTATTTTGAATATTTTAATTCTTTTTTGGCAAAGAAAAAGATAACATATTCTATTTTAGAACAAGGAGATGTGATGGCTTTCAATGTAAAAGTAGGAAAAGAGGATTCAGAGTTTGAAGTTAGAAATATGAAATTCAAAACAAATCTTTTAGGAGAATTTAATGTTTATAACTTGCTTGCAGGAATTGCTTTGGGATTATTTTGTCAAATGAGTTTGGAGACGATAAAGAAAGGAGTTTTAAATGTAGAAGGTATTTCTGGAAGAATGCAAAAAGTGATAGATTTTCCTTTTTCTGTTTTTATAGATTATGCATTTACTCCAAATGCACTTGAAAAGGTTTATACTTATTTAAAGCCTGATATTGTTGTTCTAGGAGCTTGTGGGGGAGGAAGGGATAAGTGGAAAAGGCCAGTTTTAGGAGAGATTGCTTTAAGACATGCGAAGCAGATCATTATTACAAATGAAGATCCTTATGATGAAGACCCTCAAGCAATCATAGATGAGGTCGCATTAAAAGTTGAAAATGCAATAAAGATTTTTGATAGAAGAGAGGCGATTTTTAAAGCACTTTTGCTTGCAGAAAAAGGGGATGTTGTTGTAATTACAGGGAAAGGTTCTGAAACTTGTATTGCATGGGAAAATGGGAGACGGGAAGATTGGAATGAAAAGCAAGTTGTTTTAGAAGAATTTGAGAAAATAAAAAGGCTAGAGAAAAATTAATCCATAGCCTAAAAAGTCATCGAGAAGTGATTCGTCCTGCTCGCTTCGTTTTAATAATTCAGCGCATACATAGCGATATGCTGATGCGTTGTCTGGAAGCGTTCTTCTGAGCTTGATTAGCTCAGCGTCGCTTAAGTCTTCTAGTCCCATAATAACCAATTATGTTTTATCATTGTAAAATAGTGTTGTCAAGATAAGTTTTTACAAAATGCGTTTTTTATGTAAAAATGCAAGTACACTTACAAAATTAAATAGAATTATGCAATATGATTAACAGAATTTTAAAAAATAAAATAGAAAAAGAGCTTTTTAAAGGTAAAATCATTATAATTTATGGGGCGAGGCAAGTGGGGAAAACAACGTTAGTTAAAGAGATTTTAAAAAAACACAATGGTAATTATTTTAATTGTGAAATATTATCAGTAAGAGATGCACTTTCAAAAGCTGAGCCGAAGAGGCTTAAAAACTTTCTTGGTGGGAGTGACCTTGTTGTTTTAGATGAGGCACAGAAGATTGAGAACATTGGCCTTATTCTAAAAGTTTTGATTGATACTTATCCTGACCTTCAAGTAATTGCTACTGGTTCTTTTGATTTTGACTTGGAGGGTAAGTTAACAGGAAGAGCAAGTGAGTTTATTCTTTATCCTTTGTCTTTGCCTGAGATAGAAGTTGATCCTATTTTGGAAAAGTCTATGATATTAGGACTTTATCCTGAAATATTTTTATTGAATAGAGAAAAAGCAATTGAAAATCTTGAATTGCTTGTTTCTAGTTATTTATTCAAGGATGTTTTAGCTTTTGAAAAGATTAAAAAATCAAGCCTTTTAGTGAAGTTACTGCAACTCTTAGCACTTCAAATCGGAAATGAAGTTTCATATACTGAGCTTTCTAAGAAGCTTGGAGTGAGTAGACAAACAATTGAATACTATATTGATATTTTGGAACAGTGCTTTGTTGTTTTTAAGCTTCATTCTTTTAGTAGGAATCTAAGAAATGAGCTTACAAAATCACTAAAAATATATTTTTATGATTTGGGCGTGAGAAACGGCTTAATTAGAAACTTTAATCCTTTGAATATTAGAAATGATGTGGGTGCTTTGTATGAGAATTTTTGCATAGCAGAAAGGAAAAAACATAATCATTACACAAATAATTATGTGAATACATACTTTTGGAGAACATATGATCAAAAAGAAATAGATTATATTGAAGAGCAGGGGGGAAAATTATTTGCTTATGAGTTTAAGTGGAAAAAGGATAAAGTGAAAGTTCCTAAGTTGTTTCTTGAAACTTATGATTCTGAGTTTAAAATGATTACAAAAGAGAACTACTTTGAGTTTTTGCTTTGACGATTTGTAGGAATAATATTGTATACTCTTTGGAAATGAATTATTAAATTAAATTATTAATTTTATGAATAAAAAAGTATTTACAAGTCACAGGCAAGCAATAACTGCTTGTGCATTCATATATCATAATTTTGATGATGTGATAAAGGTATTCTTACCAAAAAGAGCTGATACGAAGAAATTTTTACCTAGCGTTTTTGAGATGCCAGGGGGACATATTGATTGGGGAGAGGATATTATTGAGGGATTAGAGCGCGAAATTATGGAAGAGCATGGGATGCGGATAAAGGTTGGCGATCCATTCGCAGTTTTTACTTATTTAAATGAAGTAAAGGGATTTCATTCCATTGAGGTTATTTATTTTGCAAATTTTAAAGATCCGATTGCGGATATTAAGCTTAATCCTGAGGATCATTCTGAGTTTAAATGGTTTTCAGAATGTGAAATAGAAAGTATTTCGCAAATCAGCGAAGCTGAATTGAAAGGTATAAGGAAAGGATTCGCAATTTTAAGCGGAAAGAAACTATTAGCTTAAAAAGTCTTTGATTTGTAATTATATAATGTTATATGGACGCATACAAAGTATTGACATATTTATTTTTGCGTTTTATGATAGAAATATAATATTAAATGTTCTTTGAAAATTGGTGATTAAAATGAAAGAAGGTGAAAATGTTAAAAAAGATTTGTTGAGCTTTTGCGAAAGAAAAGGTTTTGATATTTATAAGTCATTTTCAGTGGTTTCTCAAGAAGATGATTTGCTTTTTGTAAATGCTAGCATTACTCCTTTTAAGGATTTATTTCTTAAAGAAGAATACGTTGAAAAAAATATCGCCTTAATACAAAAATGTATTAGGATGGGGGGAAGGGCTTATTCTTTAAAAGAGATAAATGAAAGTAATTATTGCAATACTTTTTTTGAGATGCTTGGTTTAATATTTTTTAATTCAAATTATTATGAAGTTATGGCTATTTTGTTTGAATTGCTAGAATATATGAAAATTGATAAAGACAGATTCTATTTTGCCATTCCTTTTGATAACTTTTTATTTGAAAAGGTGCTTTTAGAAAATAGAATCAAAATAGATAGGATATTTAAAATAGATGGGAATAATATTTTTTGGACTAAATGGAGGTTTGGAAAAGAATCTCTTGTGGGAGAGGGAATAACATTAATATATTCACGTGACAGTAAAGAGATGGTTAATAGTGCTGAGCAATTATTATACCAAGAAGATATTTTTATCCCTCTTTTGAATGTCATTGATATTAATGCGAGGGAAGAAAATGGAATAGTTAAAAAAATAAGAAATCAAGGATTTGAAATTGCAATGGGAATAGAGAGGCTTTTAGCAATTAAACAAGAGTGTAATCATTACGAGATTGATTTGATAAGGGATCAATTTAAATGTGTAGAGAATTTTTTTGAAAAAGGTTATGATCAATTTTCACAAGTTGACCTTAAAGTGATAACGGATCATTTAAGAACAATAGGAGTTCTTATTACCGAAAAAGTCATACCTTATAAGAATAAGCAAGGATATGTTTTAAGAAAGATGATAAGGACTGTAATGGAAATAGTTTTTATTAAAAGTGGAAAAATAGATATAAATGATTTATTGATTAATTTTTACAAGATTGATTACCAGGATGAGGAGATAGATAATATCATAGAAATTATCCATGAGGAAAAGATGGTTTTCAGGAACAACATTGAGAAATTTGTTAAAAGATTTTCATCGATAAAAATGAGTGAAAAACAAATAAGAGAGACATATGGAATATCTTCTAATTTGTTAAAAAAAATAAGAGAGATGCAATAATCTCTTTTTTCATTGAATTGACTTTTAGTATTTTTCAAGGTATTTATATTAATAATGAGGATTTTTATTAAAAATGAATATATTTTATGACACCTTTTTATATTAAAAATAGATTATTAAAAGATGATTTAAGAATAGGTGAAACTAGAGGTGATTTTTACGTTCCTAAATATAATCCAAAGAAATACTATAAAGATATTGCTACAAAAAATTATTTTTTTGCTTTATTGATTTTAAGACAATACATAAGATTAGTTTCTGATTATTATTTTGGAGACAAGCTGAGATCAACAAGTGTTGATCTTTTTATGTTAACCCCTAGTATTTCTTCTCCAATGGGGTCAGGCTCTGATTCAGAGGCTATTAATATTAAATTTGGAAATTTAGAGGTTTTTTTAGTAGATTCTTCTCAATTTGGGTTTGAACCACTTCTTTTAAATAATTTTGATAAGGTTTATTGTTATCTGCCTTCTATGAGGGGGGAGGATCCAGACAAGAGGCATATTAACCAGTTTTTTCATTGTGAATTAGAGATGGTGGGAACGTTAGAGGAGTTGAAGGTTGTTATTGAGGGATATGTTAAAATTTTATGTGAGACAATTTTGTTAATGGAGAATACCATTAATAAAATAAGTGAAGATAGTAAGCAAACAAAAAAGATATTGAAAAAGGTTATTGCTTCAAATAAATTTCTTGAAATTGATTTTGAGGATGCGATAAATATTTTAATAAAAAATAAGAAAAAGGAATATATTAATTTTGAAGAAGGGGGAAGAGACATAACAAGTGCGGGAGAGCTTGAATTGATGAAGATATTGAAAACTGATATTCCAATATGGCTAAACAATTTTGATAGAGATAGAGTGCCTTTTTATCAAAAACCGTATTTAAAAAATAAGACTATAAATGCAGATTTATTATTCCCTCCAATTAATGACAAAGGTTTTGGTGGTGAAGTTGTCGGAAGCGGACAAAGGCAGGATGATCCAGAGGAAATGTATCAATCGTTAAAAAGACAAAAAGTTTCTTCAGAACCATATGAATGGTATATTGACTTGAGAAGGATGAAAAATTACAAAATGACTTCAGGATTCGGTATTGGAATAGAAAGATTTATTGCTTGGGTATTAGGGAAGGAAGACATAAAAGATGTTATTCCTTATCCTAGATTGAAAAATATAAAATCTTTACCATGATTAGACCAAATAATTTAAAAAAAAGAGATATAATAGGATTAATTAGTCCATCTTCGCCTTTGGCTGGAATGGTTCCGCATAGAGTGAAAAATGGAATTGAAATGTTGGTGTCTTTGGGCTTTAAAGTGAAAGTAGGTAAAAATGCACTATTAGTCAATGACTATATTGCTGGCGATCCTAAAAAAAGAGCAGAGGATATTCATGATTTTTTTAGAGATTCTGAAATTACAGCAATAATTTCTTTTACAGGTGGAAATCACTCCAATCAAGTTTTGGACTATTTAGATTTTGAATTAATTAAAAAGAATCCGAAAATATTTTTAGGATATTCTGATATTACAGTTTTGCATTTTGCTTTCTTGACACAGTGTAATTTAGTGACTTTTTATGGGCCATCAGCATTAAATCAGTTTGCGGAAAATCCTAAAATGTTACCCTATACAGAAGAATATTTTAAAAAGGCATTAATGCAGGCAGATCCTATAGGGGAGGTGTGTCCTTCAGGGGAATATACGGAAGAGGTGCTAAATTGGTTTAAGAAAGAAGATTTAAAAAGGAAAAGAAAAATGAAAAAGAACTCTGGATGGGAGTGGCTTCAAGAAGGGAATGCAAAAGGATTGATCTTAGGTGGATGCATCTCATCGATGATGCATTTAAGAGGTACAAAGTTTTGGCCGAGTTTTAAGAATAAGATTTTGTTTTGGGAGATCTCTGAAGGAGATTCTATTGAAAAGGGGGAGTCGTTAGCTAATATAGATACACATTTAATGGATTTAAAATTAACTGGTGTTTTTAAGGAAATAAAGGGGATGATAGTGGGAAGGCCTTTTGGCTACACTTCAAAGGAAGTTGAAAAGTTAAAGGAAATGATTAAAAAATACTTGAGAGATTGTAGCATCCCTGTACTTTTTAATGTTGATATTGGGCACACTGATCCGATGATAACTGTTCCGTTGGGAGTAGAAGTAGAAATAGATAGCAAGAGAAATACATTTAATTTTTTAGAAAGTGGTACGAAATATTATGAAAAGTAAAAATTGGGAAGAAGAGTTTAAAAGAGGGGATAATATAGAAACATATCAAGAGATTGGTAATTATTGGTGGGTTGATTGTTATAAGGATATAGATTTAAAGTTGCGGAAGAGTGTCCCCATTAAAAAATATATGAAAGTATTGGAATGTGGTTCAGGAACTGGGAATTCAAGTTTATTATTAGCAAATGATGTAAAGCATGTAGTTTTATTAGATCAATCAAAGAATGCAATAAGATCTTCAAAGAAATTAGCTGAGTATTATAATGTTAAAAATATTGATTTTATAAATGGAGATATTTTTAAAATGCCATTTAGCAATGAATCTTTTAATCTTTGTTGGAATATTGGTGTTTTAGAGCATTATAACATAGAGCGAGCAAAAAAAATAATATTAGAAATGAGAAGAGTAACAAAAAAGGGTGGATATATGTGTATAGGGGTTCCTAATTTTAAATCATTAGCTATTATCAGAGCAAGACTATTGTCAAGTTCCTTATTAAAGCCGATAACAAGTTCTATTGATGGGTATAGATTAGATGATGAAAGAAAGTATACAATTAGTCAATTTAAAGATATTTTTTTAGATTTAGAGAAGAATGGTATTTTTTTTAATAATATTTCTTATCATTATGCGGGAAGTTTTTTGCCAGTAGAAATTTCCGAAAAAAATTATAAAAGATTGATGAGATTAAAATTTTTTTTAAAAGATTTTTCTTTTCTTATTTTAGTTATAATTAAAATTTAAAATATTTGAATATGTCAAAACACTATAGTAGGGTTAAGGGATATTTTTCACAAAAAGCAGAAAAATATGATATGGTTGATGAGCAATTGTATTGGAAGCTATCTGATGAGTTGTTGAAAAAAATAGTGGAAGAAAAAATTATAAAAAACAATTTAAGTAAAAAAAAGATAAATATTCTTGATGCAGGAGCTGGTACTGGAAGATGGTCTTTGATTATTTATGATCTTTTGGAAAAAGAAAAAATAAAATCTCAAATAGATATGGTAGACATCACAGAAGAAATGCTAAATGAGGCTGAAAAGAAAATAAAGGCTAAGAGAATATCAGATTCCTTTAATTTGTATACTGGAAATATAGAGAATTTGCCTTTTATTAAAGATGAGTATTATGACATAGTGATTTCTTTTTATAATGTATTAAGTTTTGTAGAAAATCCTTTAGTTGCAATCAAGGAGATTTATAAAAAAATTAAAAAAGGAGGAGTATATGTTTCGGTTGTGGCTAATAAATATCACTCTTATTTTTTTAAAATTTTAACAAATGATATAAAAGAATTATCTAAGATTAAGAATAGTTCGTTGGTTAGGTTTAACGACAACATGCCATACATTCATTGTTTTACCCCAAATAAGATTAAAAACTATTATAAAAAGGCAAATTTTTCAAACGTAGAGGTTTTTGGCTTTCCTAATTTTGTTTATCCGAATATAGAGGAAACATTTTTAGAAGGGCAAAGCATAGAAAATAAAAATATTTTAAGTGATCAAGATAATTTTAAAAAGATATTTGATTTAGAGTTTTCAAAATGTTTTAATGAGGATCTTGCAACAAGGGGAAATACATTATTGTGTTTTGGTAAAAAATGATAAACTAAGAAGATATTCTTAAACCAAGATTAATGATTTTAGTTCACTAAGAGAGTCGGAAGAATATATCAAGCAGGGCTTAAGTTAGTTTTAGATAAAAGTAATTATTAGATGTATAAGATATAATTAGTTTTTAAAAACTGGAATTTTGTATTATAAATGAAATTATTTGCCCTGATTGCAATCAAGCTTTTAAGATTAATGAGGCAGGTTATGTTAATGTAGTTAAATAGATAAGGGATTGTAAGTTTAGGGAAGAGTTGTAAGAGCGAGAGCGAGCTTTGATGTAAAGGTCCGCGAACATATTGTGCACTTTAAGTTTGTAAAACAATCGTTGTCTTACAATCCTTTTCGTCATTAAAGTACTTCTTCAAATACTCATTCGGAGTTAAAAAATCAAGAGCTTCATGCGGTCTAACATTATTCCAAATGTGTTCCCATTTCAGAATTCTTTCTTGCATGACTTCAATGTCATACGCCTTGTTCCCATTTAAGTAAAACTCCTGTTCATCAGACCTGTGTGATCTTTCTACATAACTATTTTACTTTGGTTGTCTTGGATAAGTATAGTAATGGGGAAGATCAAGCTTTACTAAATGTTTATGAAATTCTTTGTGAAATTCAGAACCGTTATCTGTTTGAATAGCCTTCATCTTAAAATCAAAGCTCCGCCTGCATTCTTCAATAAGTTCTTTTCCTGTTCTTGATGACTTCGTAGAATAGATTCTAAGTACTCTTTTTATCAATGAGTCCTTTTCTTTTTAAGATTCTGCCTATCGTACTATACGAAACAGAAATACTATGGACATTTTCTAAAAGATGCTTTATCTTATACTTACTGAAGTTTGGAAACTGTTCTCTTAATTCGACTACTTTGAGAACAGTTACAACAGTAACCTTTTTTCGAGGTTTTGAAAGAGGAGTCTTAGGCAAGTTATTTAAGCCTAAGATTCCTTTTTTTTGGTATCGCTTGATCCTTAACCGATGCTTTCCTTGTTTGTTAAGTTGCCTGCTTTAAAAGAAGAACTAGCAATAGATCTACAAAAAGGAATTGTAGTTCTATATGTAATCATGCTTCTTCCTATACGCCCTTTGGCCATATTTTACAATGTTATTATCTTTAAAACTTATCTTCTCTAAAGGCACAGTATCATATGGACCAGTACAAAAACTTGACTTTTTCTTTGTTAGCTTCTAGTATAGAAATGTAATTAAAAGATATGCACGTACTTGGTTTAACAGGAGATCATTTATTCTTAGGAATTACAAATACGTATTTTATTGCACTATTGTGTGCTCTCTTTATTTTTGTTGCTTTTTTTGTGGGCTTGAAAAACAAAAAATTGATACCTTCTCGAACACAAAATTTTTTTGAATGGATTATTGAATCCATTTTTAATTTTTTAGATAGTGTTACAGGGAATAGAGAAAGAACAAAAGAGATTTTTCCAATATGTGCAACAATATTTATTTTTGTGATATGTTCTAATTTAGTGGAAATAATTCCTGGAGTGGGAGTGTTCACGCCTTTAAGGTCTCCAAGTTCAGATTTAATGTTTACATTTGCAATTGCTATAGTTTCTATGTTATACATTCATATAAAAGCACTTTTGAAAATTGGAGCATTTAATTATTTGAGCAAGTATATTAATTTTAAAAATCCATTGTATTTTTTTATAGGGATACTTGAAGGCATAGGAGAGTTTGCAAGGGTTTTTTCATTAGGATTAAGGCTTTTTGGTAATTTATTTGCAGGAGAAATACTTTTAATGGTAGTGTCATCGCTGATTGCGTTTGTTATACCTCTGCCATTCTTAGCACTAGAAGTGATTGTTGGATTTATTCAGGCCTTGATTTTTTCTTCATTAATTGCAATATTTTATGTAGTAACAGTTCAAACAGAAGAACATGGTTAGAAAAGTAAATACAATGTATTTGGGTTTAAAAATTGGACTTTTGATTGCACTACCCTTAGTAGGTTTCCTGCTTTTAGGGATAGGAGCAGATAAAAAGTTTGAAACATTTCCATTATTTTTCATAGTAGGAATTGTATCAGGTTTTATACTAGCAATATACATGGTTTATAGAATAATCATTCCATATATTAATAAAAAGGTTAATAATAATAAGAATAATAAATAAAATAAAAAAATATGATTAATCCAGAATTAGCATTTGCAGCAGTATTAGCAATCACAGCTGGCTCTATTGCACCAGCAATTTCAATTGGACTTATTGGTTCAAAGGCATCAGAAGCAATTGGAAGAAATCCAGACGCAGCTTCTAAAATTCAAACAAGTATGATTTTAGCAATTGCATTTGCAGAGGCTATTGCCATTTATGCACTTGTAATCGCCCTTATATTAATTTTTGTAGTATCTTAAGTTATGGAAACAAATTGGATCCTAACATTTGTAGGACAGGTATTTAATTTTGTTATATTATTTATTTTGCTTTCGGTTTTTGTTTTTAAACCTCTTTTTAAGATGTTAGATGAAAGGCAGAAAAAGATTAAAGAGGGTGTTTTAAAAGAAGAGAAGGCAGAACAAAAATTAAATGATTTAAGAGAAGCTGATAAAAATTTAAGAGCTAAAAACGAAGAAGACAGAAAGAAAATTCTGTCTTTGGCGGAAAAGGAAGCTGAAAAAAGGAAAGAAAAAACAATGCTTGCATTAGACGAAGTAAAAAAAGAAATGTTATTGAAAGCGGAAATGGAAGCACAGGATCTTAAATTAAAAGAAAAAGAGAAAACAAAAAGGGAAATCATTAATCATTCTATTTCTTTAGCAGAGAATATTTTAAAAAGTAAAATAGATAGAAGAGAAAATGATCAAATAATAAGTAGTTATTTGGAGAATTTAAATGAAGAAAGATAAAGAGATTTTATTTTGGGCAAGAGCACTTTATTTAGCTCTTGAAGAGAACAAAGGAAAAGAAGAGGAGATTATTAAAAATCTAATCTTATCTTTAAATAAAAAGAATTATTTAATTCCTGCAATTATTAAAAAGTACAAAAGGATTAGAAAGAAAGAACAGGAAGTAAAAGTTTTTATTGCTAAGGAAATTGATGAGGATTTGAAAAATGAGATTAATAAGAGAATAGAAATTCTTGAGGGAAGCGGTAAGTCCATTAACTATATAGTTGATGAGGATTTAATAGGAGGATTTCGTATAAAAACAAAAGATTATCTTATTAAAGCATCGATTAAGGATACTTTAATAAAATTAAAAAATAAAGCTTATGGATATAATTGAAAAATTTAAAAAACAATTAGAGGGAATTGAGCTTAAATCTGAATTAGAGGAAACAGGAGAAGTTACAGAGATTAAAGATGTTGTGGCAAGGATTTCTGGACTTAAAAATGTTGAAAACTTTGAATTAATATTTTTTGAAGAAGCGAATATTTATGGGCTTGCTTTAAACTTAGAGGAATTTGAAGTGGGTGCTGTTATTTTAGGCGATGTTACAAAAATTAGAGAAGGTCATGTTGTAAAAAGAACAGGTTCAGTTTTTTCGATTAATGTTGGTGAAGAACTTTTAGGAAGAGTGGTAGATTCGCTTGGAAATCCATTAGATGGGAAAGGAGAAATCAGTACAAAGACAAGACTACCTCTTGAAAGAAGAGGTCCTTCCGTGATGGATAGACAACCAGTGACTGAGCCATTGCATACAGGGATTAAAATTGTGGATGCATTAACTCCAATTGGAAGAGGGCAAAGACAATTAATTATTGGTGATAAAAGTCTTGGAAAAACTGCAATAGCAGTTGATGCTATTATTAATCAAAAGAATGAGAAAGAAAGACCTGTTTGTATTTATGTAGCTTGTGGTCAGAAAAAGAGTAAAATTAAGAGACTTGTAAAAACGCTTGAAGATGCGGGAGCGCTTGAATATTCTATTATTGTAGCTGCTTTTCCAGATGATCCAGCGCCAATGCTTTATTTAGCGCCATTTGTAGGAGTGACAATGGGAGAATATTTTAGAGACAAAGGAGAGCATGCACTGCTTGTTTATGATGATTTAACAAGACAGGCCTGGGCATGGAGAGAAATATCTTTGATTTTAAGAAGGCCACCTGGTAGAGAGGCTTATCCTGGAGATGTTTTCTATTTACACTCAAGGCTTTTAGAAAGAGCTGCCAAGCTTTCAGATGAAAAAGGAGGAGGGTCATTAACTGCTCTTCCAATTATTGAAACACAGGCTGGTGATATTTCAGGCTATATTCCTACAAACGTGATTTCTATTACAGATGGACAAATATTTTTAGATTCAAGTTTATTTAGAAAAGAGCAAAAACCAGCGATGGATATTGGAGCTTCTGTTTCAAGAGTGGGGTCAACTGCTCAAACAAAGGCTATGAAAAAAGCTTGTGGAAGCTTGAAATTAAATTTAACACAATTTCAAGAACTTGAAAGATTTTCTGAATTTACAGAAGAGCTTGATTTAGAAACAAAGAAAATCCTTGAGAGAGGAAAAGGGATTATTAAAATTTTAAGGCAAAATGATCTAGAGCCAATTTCATTTGAAAAGGAGGTTGCTATAATCTATTCTGCTGTGTCTTGTTCAATTGAGGATTTGAAAGAAGAGGATTTAGATACTTTTGAAAAAAAGTTGTTTGAAGAAATACAGATTTCAAAACCAGAAATTTTTGAGGAGATTAAAAAGACAAGAGAGCTTTCAGATGAAACTAAAAAGAAGATTGAAGAGGTTGTTAAAAAAGTAAAAGAATCTTATGGATCTAAGAGCAGTTAAAGCAAAAATTGGGTCAGTTAAGAATATAACAGAGATAACAGCAGCTTTGGAGACTTTTTCTGCTTTAAAAATGAGAAAAACGCAGAAAAGATTTAATGAAACAAAAGAGTTTAGAATAGCGATGGCAAGGATTTTAAAAAGATTAGAAAAGCTTTTAGAGAAAAATGAATCTATATTTTTAGAGAAAAGGGAGGTTAAGAAAGTTTTGGTTTGTGTTGTTGCTTCTGATAGAGGTTTTTGCGGTCCTTTTAATTTAAATATTTTAAGGTTTGCTTTAAAGGAGATTGAGGGTTTGAGGGAGAAATACAAAGAGGCTGAAGTGGAAGTTTTACCGATTTCAAAAAAGGCAATTAGTTTTTTTAAGAAACACGAGGAAAACGTAAAAAAAGAATATTTTGGGATTGGAGATTTTTTTAGATTTAGTCAAGTGAAGGAAATTGCTGACTTTTTATTAAAATCTTTTATTGATAAAGATTATGATAAAATCTATTTTCTCTATAATGACTTTGTTTCTACTTTTTCTCAAAAACCAAAATGTATAGATTTGTTTCCTTTGAATAAAAGCATTGTAGAGAATTTTGTTAAAGAAGAGATAGAGGATGATGAGGAGATTGAATATATTTTAGAGCCAACATCAAAAAGGATTTTAGACGAAGCAGTTTCTGAGTTTATTCTTTATTTAATTTATCAGTTTATACTGTCAGCAAATACAGCAGAGCATTCAGCAAGAATGATGGCAATGAAAAATGCATCTGACAATGCAAGTGAAATATTAGGAGAGCTTAAGCTTGAGTATAATAAGGCGAGACAACAAAATATTACAAATGAAGTTTCAGAAATTTCTTCTACAAAAGAAGCAATGGAATAATAATTAAAATTAAAGTAAGATATGGCAAAAATAATACAAATCATTGGGCCAGTAGTGGATGTAGAGTTTGAAGAGGGAAAGAGTCCATCACTATATGAAGCCCTTTTAGTAAAAGATAAGAACTTGATTTTAGAAGTGGAGCAGATTTTAGGTGAGGATAAGGTGAGATGTCTTGCAATGGGTGCAACAGAGGGGCTTAAAAGAGGGGATCATGTAAAATCATTAGAAAAACCAATAACAGTTCCTGTTGGAGAGCAAGTCTTAGGAAGAATCTTAAATGTTTTAGGGGAGCCGATTGATAATAAGGAGGCGCCAAAAACAAAAATGCACGCTCCTATTTTAGGAACGAAAGTTTCTTATGAAGATCAAAGCTCGGAAACAGAGATTTTGGAAACAGGAATTAAAGCAATTGATTTATTGTGTCCTCTTCCTAAAGGTGGGAAAGTGGGATTATTTGGTGGTGCAGGAGTTGGTAAAACTGTTTTGATTCAAGAATTGATTGGAAATGTGGCAAAAATGCATGAGGGAGTGTCTGTTTTTGCAGGAATTGGAGAAAGATCAAGAGAAGGAAATGACATTTATTTAGAAATGGAGGAATCAGGTGCTTTAAAGAATACAGCACTTGTATTTGGGCAAATGAACGAAGTACCAGGGGTTAGGTATAGAGTTCCTTTTACAGGTTTAACGATTGCTGAATATTTTAGAGATCAAGAGAAAAAAGATGTGCTTCTTTTTATGGATAATATTTTCCGTTTTGTTTTAGCGGGGTCAGAGGTATCTGCACTTTTAGGAAGAATTCCTTCTCAAACAGGTTATCAGCCAACATTATCATCTGAGATTGGGGAGCTTGAGGAAAGAATTACTTCAACTAAAGATGGTTCAATTACATCCGTACAAGCGATTTATGTTCCTGCTGATGATTTAACAGACCCAGCAATTGTGGCTACTTTTTCACACTTAGATTCACAGCTTGTATTATCTCGTGCGATTGCATCTTTGGGACTTTATCCTGCAGTGGATCCATTGGAATCCTCTTCATCTTTTTTAAGCCCTAGAGTGGTGGGAGAGAAGCATTATAGGGTGGCTTCAGAAGTGAAGAGACTGCTTCAAAGGTATAAAGAGCTTCAAGATATTATTGCAATACTTGGAATTGAGGAGTTGTCTGATGAAGATAAAATTGTTGTAGATAGAGCAAGGAAAATTCAAAAGTTTTTATCTCAACCATTTTTTGTGGCTGAGCAGTTTTCAAGCATAGAAGGAAGGTATGTGAAAGTTGAAGAAACCATTGAAGGGTTTGATAAAATTATTAAGGGTGAGTTAGACAATATTCCTGAAGATAGATTCTATATGAAGGGAAGTATAGAGGAAGTAATAAAGGCTAAAAAATAATATGTTAGTTAAAGTAATTACTCCTGAAAAAGAATTATTTAATAAAAAAGCAAAGAGTGTAAATTTGCCTACTTTATCTGGATATATTACGATTCTTCCACATCACACAGAGCTTATTTCTATTATTCACAAAGGACAAATTAAGATTGAATTTGAAGATGAAACAAAAACAATTTTAAGCGAAGGAGGGATTGTAGAAGTTTTTAAAAATGAGGTGAGCTTACTTTTAACAAAGTAGTGTTTGCACAAAATCTTTAAAGTGGTATAATATTATTTAGTTATAAATAAAAATAAAAAATAAAGTTATGTCCATGAAAAAAAATATTCTAATTCCATTATTTATAGTAAGCCTTTTTGTTTTAGGTGTTACTTTCTATAATAAAAGTCAAATTAAGGAGATTAATTTACTTGATCTAAAAGGTGATTGGTCTGCTAGAGAGCTTTTTGCAGCAAGTAGCAATAAGTGTGGAGATGTTTCAAGTGGTAATGTTTTTGGCTGGGCGTATGCTAATCCCATTGGTCCGATTTCTTTGAATTGCATGAATTGTAGCGGTGGTTCTTATGATTGTGGAAATGTGGGTACTGATATTGCTCATTATGGGGTGAATATAAATGATGACAGAACGCTTTCAGGCTATGCTTGGAGTCCCGCAATAGGGCCAATTAGCTTTAATGAAGACGAAATTCGTGTGACTAATTTTCCAGCGAATAATACTGGCGCTAACCATGGTGCTAGAATTGAATATCATAAGGAGTCAGGAAAGGCTAAAATAACTGGCTGGGCAAGAGCTTTGTCTGCTTGTGATTATGATGAAAGTACGGGAAAGTGTACAACAGATGGAGCAGGAGATAATGCAGGGGGCTGGGATGGATGGATAAAATTTGATGGAAATGATTCCGTGAATTTTGTTAAAGAGGGAACAGTTTATAATACAATTGTAGAAACAGTTGTTGAGAATGGACAAACAAAACATAAGATATTAGGAAATGCTTGGGGAGGAGCATTGAATGATGATGCAATACCAGCAGCTGTTTTAGGAGAGATAAGGTATGTGGGTGCAACAACAACTTATGACCCGAAAAATGCTTGTCCTACTGAAAAGCCTGAGGCAAATTTTAAACTGGGGTGTAGAAATAACGATGTGGATGATGGGGAAAAATGCTATTTTGATTTTGGTAAAGTAGTTAATTTAATAAATGATGCATCGGATCCAGATGATCATGATTGTCAATTAGAATATACAGATATTAAAAAAAGTACATGGTTGATGCAGGGGGCAGGCACTCCAGGAATTCTTATAGTCTCTGGAAAGACGTATGGTTCTTTTACTCCAAAATCAGAGAAAAGTTTTGATGCAAATATTATAATGTCTGTAGAAGATTATTTTGGGCATACGCATGAGATAACAAAAACATTTCTAATGAGAAAAGCAATTGTTGCAGACTTTTCTTGTTGTATTAAGACTGATGCTATTGATTGCTCTTCTAATTCGCATTATAAGAAGTGTGAGAATTCTTTTGAAGGGATGACTGTTACTGAAGATACGCACTTGTTTTTAAGGGACTCTTCATCAGTGCCTAATCACACAAAAATGTCAGTAGATGCAAGCTTTAAATCAAGAGCATGGTATTATAACAACGCTCTTGTAGGGCAGAGTACTTTAGAAGATCGAGAAAAAGAATCTGTTCAAGTTTCAATCAAGCAAAACGGTGTAATTAAGTTAAAGGTAGTGGACTCAGTACTAGATGCTGAAAAGACATTAAACTTAAATTCAATGTTTAAAAAAATAGAGAAGAACCCAGATTTTAAAGAAATCCCATTTAACTAAAATGAAAATAAAGGAGATATTTGATTTATCAATAAAACTTGGAGTGGAAGCAGATTTTAGAGGACGGGATGTTATTCTTAAAAATCTTGAAAGGAGGAAAGAAAGTTATGAGAAGTTAAGTTTAGACCAAAAGAATAACTTTGATTTGGAGGCATTAACAAATCCCTATATGGATTCTAGGATATATAACGTTGCTTTTGATAACGAAGTTAAAAAGGTTTTAGCGGGAATTGATATAGAGGGAGAGGAGCTTCTTTTAGCAGACAAATTAGGCGATATAGATTTAGTAATTGGACATCATCCTGAGGGAAAAGGATTGGCTTGGCTTTCTGATGTGATGGATATTCAGATAGATATATTAAGTTATTATGGTGTTCCTGTAAATCAAGCGGAGAAAGTAACAAGGGAAAGAATATCAGAAGTTAAAAGATCTGTGAGTGCTGCTAATCATAATCGGGCAGTGGATATGGCAAAACTTTTAAAGCTTAATTTTATGAATAGTCATACGCCATGTGATAATTTAGCTGCTGATTTTTTAAAGAAAGAGATAAAAAAAGGAGAACCTCAATATTTAGAAAACATTATTCAGATTATTGAAAATATTCCTGAATACAAAGAAGCAATTAAAATAGGGGCAGGGCCTTCACTTTTTGTTGGAAGTCCTGAGAATAGATGTGGAAAGGTTGCTTTAACTGAAATTACAGGGGGAACAGAGGGTTCTGAAAAAATGTATGAGAAAATGGCACAAGCTGGTATAGGTACAGTCATTGGAATGCATATGTCTGAGAGGAATAAAAAAGAAGCAGAAGCAAATAATATTAATGTAGTGATAGCAGGTCACATTTCCTCAGATTCACTTGGTATGAATTTATTTTTAGACGAGCTTGAAAAAAGAGGAATAGAAGTTATTCCTTGTAGTGGCTTAATTAGGGTGAAAAGGTTTTAACCATATAATAGTTTTCTAATTTGTATCCTAATTTTCTATAATAATCTCTGACTCCAACTCCTGAAATTACATAGATTTTTTTAGGTTTTGCTATTTTTTCTGCTTCTTTGATAAGTGCTTTTCCAAGTCCTCTGTGCTGAACATCTCCTTTTTCTTCTATTCTTTTAGATTCTCCATAGGTATGTAACTCTCTTATAATAGCAATGTCTTTGATAATTCTAAGTCTTAACATGGAGTAAATGTTTTTTCTTTTTTCATCTTCAAAACTTAAAAAGATTTCTTTTCCATTTTGTGCAGTGTATTCCTGTTTAAATAATTTTAATTTTGCTGATTGTTTTTGATCCTTTATTTCTCTACAACGAATACATTTACATTTCCAATTTTCTTTTTTGATTTCAGTATCTATGATTTGTCTTAGGTTAGATGTTCTTGCACCACCTTCAACAATCAAGGGTGCGGGAATGTCTCTGATGATTCTTTCAATTCTTGTGTAATAAGGGACTTGTTTTTTGATTTGTTTAATAAGATTGATGAGTTCTTTTTCAGTGTATGGCTTATAATTTCCTTTTTTGTAATCATGATAAAGCTCTGTATTTTTAATAAGGGCACAAGGGTATATTTTTAAGTAATCAGGTTTAAAGTTTTGATTTTTGAAAAGCTCTTTTACCATTTCTAAATCTTTTTTAGGATTACTTAAAGGTAAGTTAAGCATAATTTGATAGGAAACTTTGAAGCCTGCATTTTTTAATAATTCAGTTGCTTTAATAGTTGTGTTGACATCATGTCCTCTTTTTGTTTTTTTAAGAATGTTATTGTAGATGCTTTGAACACCGAGTTCAATTTTTGTGGCTCCTAGTTTTCG
>Ga0265294_10001970_pt1 | contig 27123 bp, 35 predicted proteins | sample MunlanPumphouse3_FD_192504 | JGI IMG/M metagenome (GOLD analysis project Ga0265294, IMG submission 192504) | Groundwater microbial communities from a municipal landfill in Southern Ontario, Canada - Pumphouse #3 | ecosystem: Environmental > Aquatic > Deep subsurface > Groundwater | place...
TTAGATCTTTTATTTTAGCTTTTCTTATTTTCATTTTTTTAATAAAAAACACCCAAATCAAAGGGTGTTTCCATCATAATTAGTTATTAATAAATTGTTTATTATCCTAATCATAAATTTCTGTAATTTTAACGCGTCTCGTAAGGCGCTCAAAGTGGCTGCGGGACTAGGATTCGAACCTAGAATCTTCTGCTTCAAAGGCAGATGTCCTACCGTTAGACGATCCCGCAATGTTTTAATCTTCCATTGATTCAATTAAAGCCAATTCTAATGGCAGTTGTTGAATAGAAGAATATTTTGTTTTGTTTTCTGCTTCCAGAAGCAAATCTAAGGTTTTTCTCAATCTTTTTTCATCAAATTCTTTGGACTGTTTTTCAATTATTTCTTTTGCTTCTTTTGTTTCTCCTGGAGCTATTGTTTTGATAAGTTCTGGGTCAATTTTTAATAACATTAATTTTCTCAAATAGTCAATAAGAGATTTAATGAATTCTTGAATATCAGAACCTTTTTCAATATTATTGTTTACAAATTTTAGAGTTAATGCTTTATCTTTTTTAATTAAGATATCTGTTAATTCTCTAGCAATGCTGGTATCTACTAAGCCTAAAATTCCTTTAATATCATCTATTTTTATTTTTCCTTTGGGTAAAAAGTTTAATATTTGATTTAGTTTTCCTTCAGCATCTCTTAGAGATCCTTCTGAAGAAGCAACGATTAAACTTAAAGCTTCTTTCTCAATGTCAATGTTTTCATTCTTACAAATCCATTCAAGTTTTTTAATCATTTCTTCAAAGGAAAGCTTGTGAAATTCAAATCTTTGACATCTTGAAGCAATAGTAGGAATCATTTTATGAGCTTCGGTAGTAGCTAAGATAAAAACAGCATAAGCTGGTGGCTCTTCTAATATTTTTAAAAGTGCATTAGCAGCATCTTTAGATAATTGATGAGCCTCATCTAAAATTAATACTTTGTACTTAAGAAAAGTAGGAGAAAATTTAATTCCTTCTCTAATACTCCTTATTTCATCTATGCCTCTATTAGAAGCAGCATCAATTTCAATTAAATCAATGGCTTTACCATTATTAATTTCTAAACAAGAAGCACATTTATTACAAGGTTCAGATCCTTTTCTATTTTGACAGTTTATTGCTTTGGCAAATATTCTAGCTAGAGTTGTTTTTCCAGTCCCTCGGTGTCCAGAGAATAGATAAGCATGAGAAATGTTTCCTGACTCAATTTCGTTGCTTATTGTTTTAACTATGTGTTCTTGACCAAAAAATTCCTTAAAGTTTTGAGGCCTATATTTTCTATATAATACTAAATTTTGCATATTTTTGTATTATACTATTTTTGCAATAAAAAGCAAATAAAAAGTGGTTAATAAACCACTGATTAATTTGATCAAAAAGATTAAAATATTCTTTTATAGTGTTCTGTAAAAGAACATATTGGTTTTGTTCTTCTTTACTACACAAGCTTTGGGTTATTTGTTTGCCTTGCATTTTGGCAAAAACAATGAGCATTAGAGAGGCATTAATTATCATTAATATGATAATTAGCAGAATCATAAATTTTAAAAGCCTCATAAATATATAATAAAGTTTTTAATTGTTTTTGTCAATATTAAAAAATGGGTACAATGTACCCTATTATGAATTTGTCCAGGAGCTTTTTATTGCCGCACAACCAAGCGATTAAGTTTTAAATGATGCGGTATCTTTATATTATCATTAATTATATTTTTGTCAATTTGACAAATATAATTAAATTATTGTACAATTATTTATATGATTAAAGAAAGAATTTATTGTTGTTGTTACTGTTGTTGCAAACTAAGAGATTAGCCTTGTTTTAATTTATAACTTAATAAAAAAACTAATCTCTTCCAAAAAAGAGATTTTAATTTTATGAACACAATACTTGATTTCATAGGTAATACTCCTTTAATTCAAATAGAAGAGAATATATTTGCTAAGATTGAAGGCTTTAATCCTGGCGGATCAATAAAAGATAGAATTGCCTTAAATATGATTATTGGGGCAGAAAAAAAAGGAATCCTAAAAAAAGGAGATACAATTGTAGAGTTAACTAGTGGGAACACTGGCGTGGCTTTAGCTATGGTGGGAGCAATGAAAGGTTATAGGGTAAAATTGTTAATGCCTCAAACAACTAGTCCAGAAAAAATGAAAATGGTAAAAGCTTTTGGAGGAGAAGTAATTTTGATTGAAAATATTAAATTTAGAAAAGATGTAATTAATGACATTAAAGAAAGAATAAAACAAGGAGAAAAAATAGTATTTTTAAATCAATACGAAAACTTTATGAATCCACAAGCTCATTATAAAGTAACGGCTCAAGAAATATTAAAACAAATGAAAGGAAAAAGAATTGATTTTTTTGTTGCAGGGATGGGCACTGGAGGAACCATTACTGGGATTGGTAAGAAATTAAAACAAAAATATCATAGTTTAAAAATAATTGGTGTTCAGCCAGTATTAGGAGAAACAATAGAAGGCTTAAGGTCTTTAAAAGAGGGATTTGTTCCTCCTATTCTTGATTTAGAATTAGTAGATGAAATATATGATCTTGAAGCTATTAAAGCAGAAAAAACAAGAAAAGAACTAGCTTTAAACAAGGGATTATTGGTTGGACCTAGTTCTGGAGCAGCTTTTTATATCTCAAGAGAAATAAAAAGAAATAATCCTAAAGCAAACATAGTAACTGTATTTCCTGATCGAGGAGAGCGTTATTTGTATTATTGATTTAATTTGATATAATTAAAATATGATGAAGCTATACAATACATTAAATAAAAGAAAAGAAGAGTTTAAGCCAATTAAAGAAAAAAAAGTTGGAATGTATGCTTGCGGACCAACTGTTTATTGGTATGCTCATATTGGTAATTTAAGAACATATGTTTTTGAAGATATTTTAAAAAGATCTTTAGAGTATAATGGGTACAAAGTAAAGCATGTAATGAATATTACTGATGTAGGTCATTTAACTTCTGATTCTGATTTTGGAGAGGATAAATTAGAAAAAGGAGCAAAAAAAGAAAGAAAAAGTGTTTGGGATATTGCTCAATTTTATACAGATCAATTTTTAAAAGATATTAATTTGTTAAATATTGAAAATCCTGATGTTTTAATTAAAGCAACAGATACTATTAAAGAACAGATTGATTTAATTAAAGATTTAGAAAAAAAGGGTTTTGCTTATATCATTAAAGATGGAGTATATTTTGATACTTCAAAATTAGATAAATATGGTAGATTATGGGGCATAAAAGAAAAAAAAGATTTAAAAAGTAGAATTGAAGAAGTAAAAGAAAAGAAAAATAAAACAGATTTTGCTTTGTGGAAATTTAGCCCTAAAAATGAAAAAAGACAAATGGAATGGGATTCTCCTTGGGGAAAAGGATTTCCTGGTTGGCATACAGAATGCGTTGTAATGAGTATTAAAGAGTTAGGTATTCCTTTTGATATTCATTGTGGGGCAATTGATCATGTTTCAATTCATCATACTAACGAAATTGCTCAAGCAGAAGCAGCTTACAATAAACCACTTTCTAATTATTGGATACATGGAGAATTTTTAATTCTTAAAGGAGGAAAAATGAGTAAGTCTTTGGGAAATATTATTACTTTGGGAAGCTTAATTGAAAAAGGCATCAATCCTTTAGCTTTTAGGTATTTGTGTTTAGGGGTTCATTACCGTTCAAAACTTATTTTTAGCGAAGAAAGCATTGAATTTGCTTTAAATAGTTTAAATAAACTTTATGAAAAAGTAATTGATTTAAAAGATTCTCCTAAAAATGAATTGGGAGAAAAATATCAAGAATACAAGAACAAATTTAAAGAATTCATTAATGATGATTTAAATGTTTCTAAAGCATTGGCCTTGTCTTGGGATTTAATTAAAGACAAAGAAATTAGCAATTACGAGAAATATGAATTATTAATTGATTTTGATAAAGTTTTTGGTTTGAGGTTATCTTCATTAAAATCACACAATGATAATTCAAAATATACAATTAAAACAATAAACGAAGAAGGAATTCCTGTTTGGACAAGTGATACCACTATTTTACCAGAAGATATTCAAGAGTTAATTAAAAAAAGAGAAGAATTTAGAAATAATAAAAATTGGGATATGGCTGATAAAGCAAGAAAAGAGATTGAAAATAAGGGCTGGTTTATTGAAGATTCTCAAGGAAAAACAATAATTAAAAAAGGAAGCATTTAATGCTTCTTTTTATTTATTGATTTCTTGCGGAATTATTTCTCCGTAAATATGGGTAACATTAGAAATTCTAATAATTTCTTCACCTTTTTCTTTAAGGATTAAATTTAGTCCTTTTTCTTTTTCAAAGGCAATCACATTGCCCTTAAAAGTTTTTTGTTTGCTCATTTGAAAGTTTTTATTTTTTGCAATTATTTTTCTTAAAATAATAGTTCTTCTTTCTTTGTGCACAATAACAAAAAATAAAGATTTTCTTGTTTCAACATAAAACCTTTTCATATCAACGATCCTGATAGAGGATATATTAAAAGAAAATAAAAGTCAATTTTTAGAAGAATTATAAAAATCAAGAACCATATTTGCTATTTTATCCCAAGAATATTTTTTTGAATGTTCTAGTCCCCAGTTTCCCATTTCTTCTCTTAGTTCTTTATTCTCGGTAAGTAATAATATTTTTTGAGCTAATTCTTCTACATCTCTTGGCTTTGCTAGAAATCGTTCTCCGCGAGTTTCTTTTAAAAGTTGATAATATCCTAAGTTAGCAAATCCAACTATTGGTTTTTGTGATGCCATTGCTTCTAATAAAACTATTCCAAAGCTTTCTCCAAAAGGAGCTGGGCTTATATAAATATCGCAAGTATTAAAATATTTAGCTACTTCCTCCCCTGTTTTTTTACCAACAAAAACAACATCTTTTAAATTGTTTTTTTTAATATATTCATCACACTGTTTTTTTAAAGGCCCTTCCCCTACCATTATTAATCTTACATTATTGTTTATTTTTTTAACTATTTTATAAGCTTTTAAAGCATAAAGAGGTCCTTTTCTTTCTTCAAATCTTCCCACAAATAATAAATTAATTTTTCCATCAAGATATTCTTGAATTTTTGGATTATTGGGATTAAAGGAATTTAAATTAATTCCATTAGGAATAATTTTTTTATTTCCCTTAAAAGCTTTAAAATATTCCATAATCATTGGAGCCACACCAATAATTCCATTTATTTTATTATTTAGTTTTTTAACAAAAAAATCAGAAAAAGGAATAAATATTTTAAATAAGGGCATAGCTTCAATATTAGCGTGAAAAGTTAAAATATTAAGACTCTTTGATCTATTTAGTATTTGCCATACAAAAGGAACAACAAAATTATGAAAATGAATAACATCAAACTTTTCTCTTTCTAGTATTTTATTAATTTCTTTTGTATTTGAAATAAAACAAATATCACCTTGAGTACCAGCAACATTAAAAGGCAGAGACTTTCCTAAAAGAATAATATCTTTTTCGTAAGACTCATTGTTATTTCTTTTAGGGGCTATGATTTTTACTTCAATTCCTCTTTTTTTATATTCTTCGCTTAGCTCTAGTATATGATTTTTTATTCCACCAGGCTTAATAAAAGAATGAGAACAGACAAAACATACCTTCATAATCGTAATTGACTATTATATTGATAATTGGTATATTATATCCGATGGCAGGAGATTTTTCAACCCAAAAAAAAGGGATTAGGGTTCCCCCTCAAGACATAGAAGCAGAAAAAAGCCTTTTAGGCTCTTTAATGATTGACAAAGATGCTATTATAAAAATTGCTGATTTTTTTCGTACCGAAGATTTTTATAAGAAAAATCATCAAGAAATATATCAAGCAATAGAGGAATTATTTTCTAAAAGTGAACCAATTGATTTAATCTCTGTTTCTTCTCGCTTAAAAGAAAAAAATAAATTAGAACAAGTTGGCGGAGTTGGATATTTAACAGAATTAGTTAATACAGTTCCAACAGCAAGTCATGTTTCTGCTTATGCTAAAATTGTTCAGAAAAAAAGAATTTTAAGAGACTTAATTAATGCTGGAGAAGATATTGTTTTAATGGGTTTTGAAGAAGCAGAAGAAGCAAATGATTTATTAGACAATGCTGAAAAAAAGATTTTCAGTATTACTCAAAAAAACTTAAATCAAGTCTTTTTACCAATAAGACCATATCTTGAAGAAGCTTTTGAAAGAATTGATAGAATATCTAAGCAAAAAGGAGCCCTTCGAGGGGTGGCAACTGGTTTTAATGGATTAGATTCAATGCTTTCTGGTTTACAAAATTCTGATTTAGTTATTCTAGCAGCAAGACCATCAATGGGTAAAAGTAGTTTAGCTTTAGATATTGCTAAAAATATTGCTTTAAGAGAAAAAAAAGCAGTAGGAATATTTTCTTTAGAAATGTCTAGAGATCAATTGATTGATCGTTTAATAAGTTCTGAATCAAATATTGATTCTTGGAAAATTAGACAAGGTGCTCTACAAAGTGAAGATTTTACTTGCATACAACACGCATTAGGATCTCTTTCAGAAGCTCCTATTTTCATAGATGATGCTTCTAGCTGTACTGTTTTACAAATGAGAGCAATGGCAAGACGTCTTCAAGCTGGTCAAGAATTAGGATTAATTATTATTGATTATCTTCAATTAATTGAACCAGGTAGTAAAGGATCTAATGTTAATAGTGTTCAGCAAATTACAGAAATATCTCGTCAATTAAAAGGTTTAGCTAGAGAGCTTAATGTTCCAGTTCTTGCTTTGTCTCAATTATCAAGAGCAGTAGAACAAAGAACACCTAAGATTCCAAGATTATCTGACTTGCGTGAAAGTGGAAGTCTTGAGCAAGATGCAGACGTTGTATTATTTATTTATCGTGAAGATGCTTATCACGAGGAATCTCCAAGAAAAGGAATTGCTGATATTATTATTGCTAAACATAGAAATGGTCCTGTTGGAAGAGTGGAATTGGCTTTTGATAAACAAAGAGCTAGTTTCCGTAACTTAGAAACTAGCTTAGAATTTAACGAGGGTGATATTGGTTTTTAGCTTTTAATGTCTATTATTTCTACTTCAGTAAAAGGTTGGCGATGACCTTTTTTTACTTTGTATCTTTTTTTAGGCTTATATTTAAAGACAATAACTTTTTCGCTTCTATCTTGTTTTAGAACTTTAGCCTTTACTTCGGCACCTTTAATTAGGGGTGTGCCAATTATTAAATCATTTTCATTTTCAACCAAAAGCACATCAGAGAAAATTACATCTTCTCCTTCTTCATGTTTTAGTTTCTCTATTTTAACTTTATCTCCTGGAGAAACCTTATATTGTTTTCCACCTGTTTTAATTACTGCAAACATATTGTTGTTTATTTAATATAAGTATAGGCTTTATATCATTATTTCTTTTTAAAGTCAAATATTAATTTAGAAAAACAAATAGAAATTTAACCTATTTAAAATTGTTTATGGCTTAGTTTTATTTTATAAATATAGCAGAAATAATAAAAGCAACATATATCAAAAGAAGAAAAACAGATTCTCTTTTTGATATTTTCTGGTCGTTTTTAATAAACAAGAAGAAAAAAATAATAGCAAGAAAAGTAAACATTCTAGCCAAAGCAATGTGATTAAATCCATTTATATGAATAGGGCTAATTATTGCTACAATTCCTAAAACTAGCGTTGCAGGAGCAACAACAGCGCCCATTAAGTCACCTAAAACCATCCAACCATAATTATTTTTCGCTGAAGTAATAGCAAAAAATATTTCAGGAAGACAATTACCTAATCCAACAATAAATAAACCAATAAGAACTATTGGTAAATCAAAAGTAGTGGCAAAAAATTTAGCTGACCTTACTATTCCCTCTGAAGCAACAATAAACATTATTAAGGCAAAGACTATTTTGAATAAACCGAAAAAAGAACTTTGAAAACTTTTAGTGACATTATTTGTTTGTTCGCAAGTCTTTGAAAATCTTTCTTTTTTTGAAAAAAGCCAAACAACGTAAAATAAAAAGAACATTATTAATAATATTCCGTCCATTCTTGAAAGCACATGATCAAAAATAAGGATTAATGGTAAAGCAGCGGCAATGATTGTAAAAAATAAAGTGGTTTGTACGGTTCTACTTTTTGCTGGTATTCCTTTTTTAGCAAATATAGCAGCTAGACCAATTGATAAAGTTAAGTCAATTAAGTTTCCACCAATAACATCACCAAAAGAGAGCTCAGAAACTCCATGTAAAGCAGCTGATATTCCTACAAATAGATTAGGAAAAGATGCTACAAAAGCCATAACAATAAAAGAAAGAGCAAATTCTTTCCAGCCAAGATATTTAGCTATTTTAATCAAACTTTTAACAATTAATTCTCCTGAAAAATAAAAAATTATACAAGAGATTATAAATATAAGGGAATAAAATATAAGCATGTTTTTTATATAAAATTATTAGTGACCCCAACCGGAGTCGAACCGGTGTTTCTAGGATGAGAACCTAGTGTCCTAGGCCACTAGACGATGGGGCCTTTTTGGACATATATTATCAATATTATTCGTTTTTGTCTACGTCTTCTTCAGTATAATCAGGAGCTATTTGCCAATATTTAAGAATATAATCTGCTAAATCATGAAAAAGAGGTCCTACAGAATACTCAGAAGTTAATGTTTCTGGACTATCAAGTTTGACTAAAGCAACAAATTTAGGATCATAAGCAGGAGCAAAACCTAAAAATGATTGCCATGTTTCATCAGAATAACCAGATTTATTGATTCCTAAATACGACCAAGGTATTTGAGAAGTTCCTGTTTTAGCAGCAACATAATAACCATCGACTTTTCCTCTTTTTCCATATCCATTTTCAACAACACTAATAAGCATTTTTTTAAGCTCAAGAGTTGTTTCTTCAGAAATAACTTTTTTAATTATTTCTGTTTGGGTTTTTTCTTTTTTTTCATTAATTTCAATTTCTTTAACAATATATGGTTTAATTAAATTACCACCATTAGCAATAGCACAAAAAGCAGTTGTTATTTGTAAAGGAGTTGTACTTATCCCTTGACCAAAAGAAGCAGTAGCAAAGGCAACTTCAATTTTTTGTTGATAAGCTTTTTTAAGTTCATTGTTTTCAGAGGCAACCTCTCCAGACAGGTCAATATTTGTTTTTTTAAATAATCCATAATTTTCAATATAATCAATAAAGCTTTTGTGTCCTATTAATTCTTCAACATACATTATACCAGTATTAATTGATTTTTCTAAAACTTGGGTCATTGTTACTTTTCCAAAAGATTTTTCAGAGTAATTACTTACTTTTTGATTTCCATATATTACATATCCCTTATCATCATTAAAGACTGTATCTGAAGTAATAAGTTTTTGATCTAGAGCAGCTGACATTGTTAATGGTTTAAAAATTGAACCAGGTTCATATAGTTTTTGTATAGAATTATTTTGAAATATTTCATAAGGTGTGTTTTTATAATCATTAGGATTAAAATTAGGATATTGAGCCATAGCAATCACTTCTCCAGTAAAAGGATCCATAACAATTATTTGTCCTGACTTTGCCTTATATGTTTCCACTCCCCCTTTGATAATCTTTTCTGCCATGAATTGAATATTATAATCAAGGGTTAAGGTTAAATGTGCGCCATCAAGATTATTTTCTGAAGAAGAAAAGATAAAATTCCAAGGATTATTATCTCTTTTTTGGGTTTTCTTTAAACCTTTTAATTTATTATCGTAGTACCCTTCTATTCCATATTGACCCTTTCCCTCGGTGTTTAGAAAACCAATAACACTAGAAGCTAATTCTTCATTTGGATAATATCTTTTTTTGTTGTAGCCAATATAAATACCTTTTAACTTTAGACTTTTTATTTCTTTGGCTAAACTATCATCTATTTCTTTAAGAACAATTTCATAATAGCTACCATTAACACTCATTTTTTTAATTAAATCTTCTTTTTTAAAATCAATTAAATCACCAAGAAGATCAGCGGTTTTTTCTTTATCTTTTATTTCTTCTGGAGAAACAAAAAGATATGGAGTATCTTTTGTTAAAGCAAGAAATTCACCTCCTTTAAAAAATACATCCCCTCTTTTTCCTTCTTCTTCTATAATATAGTTTTGTTGGCCTGTTGCTTGAGCTCTATAGTAATTTCCTTGAACTATTTGTAAAGAAAAAAGACGGGACAAGAGAAGCCCGCCCACTAAAAAAATAATAAATAAAATAGAATTAATTCTAGGGTTTTTAAGCATAATTAATTATTAATAGCCACAGATGATGATGGAATAATAAGATAATCAAAGCTTCCCATTTTTGAATAACCCAATTCACTAATTTTATCCTCTATTTTATTAAGGTTTGAGTTTTTTGAGACAGCTAACTTAAGGTTATTAGTTTCTTCTTCGAGCAAGTTTAATTCTTTGTGTTTTTCTCCAATAAGATAATTTGTTTTTCCTGATTCAATTACTTGAAAAACATATATTCCGGAAAGGAAAACAATGGATGAAATTAGCAGGCTTGTAATTAATTTTGTTTTATTCTTTTTAGTCATAATTTTTTAATAGCTCTTAATTTAGCTGATCTTGCCCGAGGATTAGATTTGATTTCCTCTTCATCAGGTAAAATCGGCTTTTTAGTTAATAATTTAACTTCTTTAACATGATCTTTAAAAAAGTTTTTAATAATCCTATCTTCTAAGGAGTGAAATGATATTGCCACCAATGTTCCTCCTTTTTTTAATACTTCTAATGCTTGAGGTAAAACTTTCTCAAGATTCTCAAGCTCTTTATTAGCTTCTATTCTTAATGCTTGAAAGGTTCTTGTGGCAAAGTGTATTCTACCTTTATGATAAAAACCTGGTGTTGCTTTTTTAATTGTTTCTATTAATTGAAACGTTGTCTTAATGGGTTTGTCTTTGATTATTTGAATTGATATTTTTCTAGCAAATTTTTCTTCACCATATTCTTTTAAGATTCTTTCTAAGTCTTTTTCTGAATAAGTGTTAACGATTTCTTCGGCTGTTAATTCTGAAGAATAATTCATTAAGAGGGGTTCGTCTTTTTGAAAACTGAATCCTCTTTTACTTTGATCAATATGATAAGATGACATACCAACATCAAGAAGAATTCCATTAACATTATTAAAGTTATTTTCTTTAACAATATTTTCTAAGTTAGCGTAATTGTTATTAACAGGAACTAATCTTTCAATGTTCTCGTTTTTAATTTTTTCAAAGATCTTTTTATCAATTTCTATTCCTAATACTTTTCCTTTTGTTCTTTTTAATATTTCTTTTGTGTGTCCTCCTCCATTTAACGTACAGTCAATATAATTTCCATTCTTATTAATATCTAAATATTCAATTGTTTCTTTAAGAAGAACTGGAATATGCATGGCTATATTCCTAATTCTTTTAATCCTTCTGTAATTTCTTTCATTTTTGTTTCATTGTTTTCATTGTATTTTTTCCATTCTTCTTCGTCCCAAATTTCAGCTCTATTGTATAATCCAACAACAACAATTTTTTTATCTAAGTGGCCGTGTTCTTTTAAGTAATCAGGAATTAAAATTCTACCTAGACTGTCTAGGTTTACATCAGTTGCTTGAGCTATTATTTCCCTACTAATGCTTCTTACGTTGGATTGAGTAATATATGGTTGGCTACTTATTTTTTCAGCCAAGTTTTCCCATTGTTTTTTTGGATATAAAAATAAACAGCCATCAACTCCTTTTGTTAATACTGCGCCATCATTTAAGTCGCCTCTGAATTTAGTAGGAATAGTAAGTCTTTTTTTTGGGTCTAAGTTATAATTATATTGGCCTATCATCATAAGGCATTTGTACACACTTTAAATTAGTTTTCCACACTTTTCCCCACTTATTAACACTATGCCTACATTTTATTCCACTTTTTAAAACTTGTCAACCACTTAAAAACAGCCGTAATAAGGCTGTTTTCCACAAATTGTCCCCAAAACCTAGTTTTTTACTATATTAGACCTTAATTTTGTTATTCTTTGAGTGTATTCAATATTAGTTATTCCATTATTTTTATATAGATTATTTATTCCCAGAAAATAGTTTTGTTGAATTTTTGATGTTGAAATGGCTTGATTATATATACGAACATCATCTATTAGTCCACCAAAAAAATAATTATCAGGATTTCTTTTTCCAATATTTAAATCATAACTGGTTGGCAATAAGGATGTGTCGTAATTTTGTGGAATTCTTGAAAGGTTACCATTAATATAAATTGCTACATTTGTTCCATTATATAATACAGCCACATTATACCATTTATTGTTAGAAATTGAGTTGACTGGAGATTGTGCTGGACTTATACCATCAATATAAACATAAATTCTGTTTGCTGCTGAAGAAGTATCTTTATAGAAACCGTATTGAATATCAGCAAGAGCTAAATTATTTTTAGCTAAAATCCATCCAGTATTTGTGGCAGTAGAATAAAACCATGCAGACATGGTTAATGTTTCTCCTGTTATATTTACGTTTCCACAATTTACACGATCGTCTGTTCCGTCAAAAGCTAAACACCCGTCAGAAACGCATTCTGATGATGTTCTCCATGAGGCCGAAGTATATTCTCCTCCACCAGCATCAGACCATGTTCCTGTGTTTGTTCCCCAAGAATCATTAGCGTTAGAATCTAATTTCCATTGTGATACTCTTGCTAGCAGTAATGAATTATCTAAAGAATTAAGGAATACTTTGGTTTTAGCTATATTAGCATTATCAGTAATAGTGCCAGTAATAACGATAATAAAACTGGAAAGGATTCCGATTACAACAATAACTACAAGTATTTCAATTAAAGTAAAAGATTTATTCATTGATTTTAATAACTTCAAATGTTTTTGGATCAATTTGTATTTTATCACCATTTTTTAGGGTGTCACTTAGTAATGCTTTTGCAATTGAGTTTTCTACTTTATCTTGTATTTTTCTTTTTATTTCCCTTGCTCCAAAAATAGGATCATAACTTAATTCAACTATTTGTTCTTTTAATTCTTGAGTTATTACCAAATCAACGTGTCTTTCTGTTAAAGTTTTTTTAATCTTTTCTAATTGTAATTGAGTAATTTTAATTAAGTCTTCTTTATTTAAAGCTTTGAAAATAATAACACCATCAAATCTATTAATAAACTCTGGTCTAAAGATAGCATTTTTGAAAATATGATCTAGTATCTCTTTTTTAACATCTTCCATGTCTGTGTTGGTTTTAATGGCATTTAAGACTACTTGATATCCTGCATTAGAGGTAGCAATAATAATTGTATTAGAAAAACTAATTTTATTTCCCAAATTATCATTAACATATCCTTCATCTAATACATGGAGGAATAGATTAAGAATATCAGGATGAGCTTTTTCTATTTCATCTAATAGTATTAGCGAAAAAGGATCTTCTTTTACTTTAGTGGTTAATATTCCTTCTTGGTTTTCGTCTCCAATTAATCTAGGAATATCATTTATTCTTTGAAATTCTGACATGTCTAACCTAATCATTCTATCTTCTGAACCAAAATATGCTTGAGCAAGAGCTTTAGCTGTTTCTGTTTTTCCAACACCAGTAGGACCCATGAATAAGAATGTTCCCATTGGTCCTTTTCTATCCTGAACACCTGACCTTGCTCTTCTTAAAGCAGAAGATATTTCTTTTATCGCATCTTCTTGGCTAATAATTCTTTTTTTAAGAAGGGTTTCCATGTTAAGTAGGGTTTCTTTTTCTTTACTTCTTATTTTTCCAACCGGAATTTGAGTTTTATCAGTAACAATTTGGTCAATATGTTCAGGAAGAATAATTCTTCCAGTATTATATTTATTACTAAAAGCAAAAGCATCTTCAAGTAAACTAATTGCTTTTTGAGGGAAGGCATAAGGAATATATTTTTTAGATAAATGAATTATTTCTTTAATTGAAGAATAAGAAATAAATTTATTATATTCATGCTCTAATCCAAATACTTTATCCTCGAGAATAAGAAAAGTTTCTTCTGGGGTTAATTCATTAACTTCAATTTTTTCAAAGTATCTTAATATTTCTTGTTTTTTTTCAATAAATTTATGGAAACCTTCAAAATTACTAATAGCAATCATCTGGAATTTTGGATTAGATAAATATGGCATAAGAATACCCGAAATATCAGTAATGCCAGCTTTTTTCTTTCCGCCAAGAAAATCATGAAAGTCATTAAGAATCAAAACAACATTACCAGCCCTTTCAGCTTCTGAAAAACATTCTCCAATAATTCTTTCTCCTTGTTCAAAAGAATCTATTCTAGAAGACAAAGCAATTAAATCAAGTTGCAAAAATCTTTTATCATTAGCTTCGTTGGGCAGTTCTCTTTTTAAGCTCTTTTTTATTAATTGATGAATAAGTATTTTTCTTCCTGTTCCAGGTTTTCCAAGTATTAATATGTTTTTATGGCTTTTTCTGGAAATAACATTTTCAATTATTTTTTCTTCTTCTTCGTGTCCAATAATTTCTTCTACTCCTCTTGCTTCAATTATTTTTGTCCAATCAATTGAAAATTTATCTAATGTAACAGTATAGCCAAAAGCCCAATCTCTTCCAATCGAACCATTTTTAATAAGGTTTTCCCAGGAAAATAATTGTTTTCTTTTTTTAATTTTTTCATTTGTTGACTCAATCCACCAATTTATATTTTCAACATCTTGTTTCTTTAGTTCACTATCAATTAATATTTGTTTAAATATGGGTTCAGTTTCTGAGACAGCAGCAATAACATCTCCTTCTCTTATTACATTGTCTCCCCTTTTTATTGCTATTTTTGCGGCCTCATTGATTATAACATTTAAATCATTTTCATTTCCGTTATTCATTATCTTTTGAATCTCAATCTTTAATAATTTTAAATCAACTAATAGTCTAGAAAAAATAAAAACAATTTTAGGATTTTTTTCGTCAAGAAAACTATAAAGAATAACGCTATAGCTTGGATTAGGATTTTTCTTTAATGCTTTTAAAATATATTTAGCTGTATTAAAATTAAAAAAATGAGCAAGATTATGGTTTTTTTCAATAGCTGATGCAAGTGATTCTTTTGGAAATCTATGTTTAAGATCATTAAAGAATATATTAATGTTTTTAGAAATTAAAAATAAAGCAAGGAAAATAATACCAATAAATAAAGGGCTTATTTTTAGGTCTATGATTAAAAAAAAGTTTAAAAGGAATAAAGCTAAGCAAGTAATTATAATAAAAAAAGATATTTTTTCTAAATATTTAAAAAGATTAAAAACAGATTCTCTTTTTATTAATTCGTATTGATTTGTATTGTATAAATTAAACATATTGAAATGATTTAATAAAAAGATAAATAATAATAATTGGCATTAATATCCATAATATTAATAATAGTATTCCCAGGACTAAAACAACAACTTCAAAGATTAAACAAATAATAATAAGAAAAGTTCTTAAAATCATTCCAATAACAATAGATATAATATTACCTATAAAGTTTTCTAAATAGAGCTGTAAATCAAATCCCCTGCTGTTTTTCCAGACGATTCCTTTCCAGGGCGTGAAAAAAGAAACAATTATTTGTTTTAATGAAAAAAAATATAGACCAAAAGAAAGAACATTTTTAATAGATTTTATTATTTCTTTTGGCGTATCAATAAATTGCCATTTAAAATATTTAATAGATAGATCCATTAAAATAATTATACCTATTCTTTTCTAAAGTGTAAAGCTCTTGACAATAATTAATCCACAATTATAATGATATCATAATTAAAAAGGTCGAACTCTTTGAATAAATATTTTCAAAGATAAACCTACTATCTTTTAAAAGATAGAAAATATAAAATTAATATATAATTTACATGACATTAGACGAAAACATTAAACTAGAAGGTGATGAATGGGGTGAAGATGAAGAAGAAATGGAAGACGACACAGATGAAACAGAAGAAGAAATGGATGATGAAGATGATGATGACTCTAACGAAGACGAATAGATAAAACAACCCTGCGCTGCAGGGTTGTCTTATCAATACAAGATAATAATTATAATAATATACAGAAAAATGAAAAATAAGTTTTTATCAAGTATTGCTTTTTGGCAAATCTTGGTATTGATTTTATTCATTGCTTGTGTTGCTTTGGGAGTTATGCTTTATCAAAAGCAGGCCCTAGACGTTAATGACGCTTGTCCAACTGATCAAATAGACGTTGGAATTGGTTCTCAAGCAGCAGCAGAAAAAGCAATGAAATATATCAATCAATACCTTATTGGTGATGGCTCGGGTGTTTTCTCAAGCGTTGAAGAACAGCCAACCTCTTTTTATAAATTTAAATTTAATTACGGGGAAAAAGAATGGGGATCTTTCGTTTCATCGGATGGAAAATATGTAATTCCTAGTGATACATACGAAATTCCAGCCCTTGTTGATAATGAAACAAAAACAGTAGAAGGTAATTTTACTGAAATTGTTGGTGCTGAAGTATGTAAAGAAAATGAAAAACCAACAATATATTTCTTTGGATCAACAACTTGTCCTCATTGTGAATGGGAAAAACCAATTGTTCAAGAAGTAGTTGCTAAATTTGGAGATTTAATTTCTTATCATGAAAATGTTGATAATCAAAATGACGCAGATATTTTTAGCAAGTATAGTGCAACAGGTTCAATTCCAGCAATAGTAATTGGTTGTCAGTATTATAGAATAGGATCAGGAGAAGGAGCAGGAGAAGACTCAGAAAAGCAAACATTAACTAAATTAATTTGTAATTTAACTGGAAATCAGCCCGAAAGCATTTGTAACTAATAAAACACCCCTTACGGGGTGTTTTTTTTATTGACAAAATAATTATAATTAGTATAATTTATAACAGTTCTTAATTTTCAGTGACTCACCCTAAGAATATAAGCATTTTTAGGGTGGGTCATTGAATTTCGCCACCTTCAATGGCTCATATTACAGTGAAAATATTTACTGGTCCGAATGTTTTGGGCTAGCCACCCTTTTTGTTTTTTCGGAAGGTATTTATTATTTTCACACTTTTATTGAATTAAAAAACCCCTTTTCCAAGGGGTTTTAATCTATTTTAGTTCTACTGTTGCACCTGCTTCATTAAACTTCTTTTTCATTTCTTCTGCTTCTTCTTTTTTAATACCCTCTTTAACTGTTTGAGGAGCGCTTACAGCAGCATCAACCAAGTCTTTTGCTTCTTTAAGTCCTTTTTCGGTTGTATCTCTAACCACTTTAATAACATCAATTTTTTTGTCGCCAACAGCGCTTAGAATGACATTATATGAGCTTTTTTCTTCAGCTTGAGCATCTTCACCTGCAGCTGGAGCACCAGCTGCACTTGCAACTACTTGAGGAGCAGCAGACACACCAAACTTTTTTTCTAAAATTTTAACTAATTCTGCTAGATCTAAAACAGACATTTTTTCTATTTCATCAACTAGCTTTTTAAATTTTTCAGGAACTTCTATTGTTTCCATTTCTTCTGCCATATTTTTTATATATTATTATTTTTTAATTTGAGAAAGCACAAATACTAGTTTCCTTAGGTTGCCATTCAAAACTCCGACAAAGTTTGAACTAGGAGCATTTAATGTTCCCAATAAACCACCTATTAATTGTTCTTTTCCAGGTAATTCAGCAAATCTGGTTACATCTGCTGGGCCATAAAACTTGTTTTCAATGTATCCGCCAATAATCTTGGCACTAGGAGATGTTTTGGTAAATTGATGGATTAATTTAGCAGGAGATATTTCATCTTCATAGCCAAATACTAATCCTACCTCCCCTGTCATATCTTTTGCATTGATGTCAATGTTTTTGTTTTTAAAGGCAATATTCATTAAAGTTTTTTTGGCCACCTTTAATTCATTATTAGCAGCTTTAAGAGTGTTTCTTAAAACAGATAAGTCTTTTACTTTAACTCCAGCAAAATCCATAAAAACAACTGATTTTTGTTTTTCAATTTTGCCTTCTAATTCTTTAACAATGCTTTCTTTTTTTTCTTTTGTTAATGCCATGTTTTTATTAAAAAAAGACCTGATTATACCACAGACTTTCGACCAAAGATAAGGCTTTTATCCTAGGCAGGGCTTATTTAATGCCTGCTTTCTGTGGATTATGTTTGTATTATATCTATTTTATTCAATTTGTCAATTATTTCTTTAGCAAAATCATTAATTGCTTCTGGTCCTTTAGCAGTAATTATATTTTCATCAGAAATAGCTAAATCTTCTTTAAAAATAGCTTTATTTTCCTTGAGAATTTTAATAGCTGATTTATCCATATTTGAAGACCAAACAGTTGCTTTTTTATTTTTTAATATTCCTGCTTGAGCTAATATTACTGGTGCAATACAAATTGCAGCAATTATTTTTTTATTTTCATTTGCTTTTTTAATTAGGTTATAAGAATCAATGTTATTTAAAAAAGAAATAGCACCTGATCCGCCTACAAAAACAATAGCATCAAAGTCTTTAATGTCTAAATCATTTAAGGTTTGATTAATTAGAACCTCTCCTCCAAATTTTCCAATAGCAGTCCCCTTTTCATTGCTAAAAGTTTTAGTTTTAAAACCATTGTTTTCAAGTATTTCTTTTGTTTCAAAATATTCTTCGTCTCTAAAATTTTTAAAAGCAATAATAATAGCTATTTTTTTCATTAATTATATTATATCAGATTATTTATAAAAAGAAACCATCAAAGGGTGATGGTTTTATAGTTTTTTTTCTTGATAATCGTTATTTTAGGAATGTTCTCTTGTTTTTCAGTGTTTATGCAACAGCAAAGCAAGTATCTCAAGGTTTGTTTTTTTAAGAGAAACAAGTTTTTTGTTTCTATTCTAATTTTTCTTTTTTTGATAAACTCTTCAATAACCATTATCATGGTTTTTGTTGGTAAATCTACATAAAAACAATACCTTGCTGCTTCATATAATCGATCTTCTTCTACGAGTTTTATTGCTTTTTCATCTTTGGTAACGCCATAGGTAAACATAAATTTTCAAGCTCCTAAAATAATTATATACCTTTTTTAAAAAAATAAAAGCCAACAATGTTAATTATTAGCTTTTATTAAAAACATTTTCTTAACTCTTTTTGTCAGTAATAGCAATTCCCATGGCAATCAAACCAATAACAATTTTTGCGATAGAATGCCAAGCTGGTTCAGTTCCCATAGGATAAAAGCCAGACAAAGCCCAAGCACCCATTACAATTAATATAAGCCCAATAATAATTAAGGTTTCTTTAGTCATAATAATATTATTATAATAATAGTTATAACGACCTTTGTGTTATTATAATATTTATCCCTTTTTTTGTGAATATTGACAGATTAAGCTTTTAATGTTATATTAATATTATGCCACTCGTTAAGAACGGGCATAACAAGTCCCAAGTCAAAAATGCGATCATGAGATCGTTGGACGAAAAGTTTGTACCAACCAAAGCTCAGGCAATAGAGCAAAAAAGAGGCATAAACTTAGAGGAGTTGTCAAGCATCTATGATAATATGCATTATCGTAGAAAAAGATAACTCTTTTTTTATTCCATTAAAAATACAGCTGCAGCAATGACAGTTGTCCATAGTCCTTTTTTGTTTCCTTCTGCTGTTTGGCAAGTTTGGGTAGTTCTAATAATTTTTCCAGAAGTAATATATTCTTGTTTTCTTGCGTCCCAAGCTTTTTCTGGATCAAATTCAATGCCTAATGTTGTAGCAAGCATGGTTGCTGCTAAGTCTTCGGCATAGTCCCCTGCTATGTCTGCTTTTTCTCCATATGAATGATGTTCTGATAAATATCCGTAAGTGTTATTATCTTTTGGTACAGCTAAACCAATAGCGGCTGAAATTAATCTATTAGGTTCATTTGTTTCATTTTTTGCCATAACACAAAAAGTAATTTGCCCTGGCTTTAATTGAGCAACACCTTTTGCTCTTGGAACTATTTCACATTTTGGCGGTAAAATACTAGAAACATAAACAAGGTTTTGATTTTCTATTCCCGCATCTCTTAGAGCTAATTCAAAAGAAGCTAATTTATCTTTATGAACACCAACTCCTTTTATAAAGAATACTTTTTTAGGAATCATTTTTTATAAAATTATTATAATAATAAATATTATAATACTTTTATTTTTAAAATTCAAATTATTTAATTAAAAGAAAGAGAGAGATTAAATATTTATCTCTCTCGTATCGAAGGAAAACTATTCATTGGCATTACCATGGACACTTTATGTATCCTTTTCTTGATTTGCTTCTTTCAAGAATATAGGAAAATATGTCTTTTATAGGTTCACCTCCATAAATTTGAAGCTTTTGGCTTCTGTGAGAATATACTATAAATTTTTATTTTTAGCAAATTAAGATTCTTTTTTTTCTTTTCTAATTAATCTCCAATGAAATATGTATAAGGGTAAAGAAACGAAAATCATAGTTAAAGCATCAACAATTCTTTTTTGTCTTTCTGCTTTATAGCAATTATCTCCTGTATTTTGTTCTTTCCATGAATTATATTCATTGATAATGTTATTTATTTCTATTTGTTGTTCCTCTGTACCAAGAGGAATGTTTTTTATTTTTTCTATTTCTGTCATAGGATAAAAATATGAATGATAACAAACACTATAATCTCTTTTTTCTGCTTCAGGGAAAGCATATGCTTTTAGAGTAGTATTTATTAGGTTTCCTAGTCCAATAGTTAAGAATAATAAACTTAACAAAGCAACAATATATAAATATATTGTTCTAATTATTTTTGTTTTTTGAGTCATATAAATAATTTAATTATTATAAATATATTTTATCATTAAATGTAAAATAAAAAAAGGATTGAAATTGTTTCCTTTTTTAAAAGATATTTAGCTTTCTTGAATAATAATTTTATTATTTTTATAGAAAACTTTTTTTGTGAGAGCTGTTTGTTACCAAGCTACCATCTGCCAGGTGTAATAATCCGCAGTTTGTACAAGGATGAGCTATTAAACAACTTGCAGTTACTGAACAGCCAACTTTTAAAGGAACCGTAATCTTTTCATCAATTTTTTGACCGCATTTTTTGCACTTCATTGTTATCCCCTCTTAGGATAATGTCTTTATATAATTATAAATAATATGTGTCAATAGCAAATATAAATATTTTTATAAAAAAAAGAGCGTAATGTAATAATTACGCTTAAGACAGTACCGTCATTTTTCCTGGAATAAAGGAAGCTTTTTTACGAGCTAGGAAAATTCTTTTGTAGCAAGCCGAACAAAACGGCTGGCCACTTTCATCTCTTCTTGATACTGGTGCTATTTTCCCGCAAGCTGAGCACTTTTCGTGCTTTCTAGGGTCACGACGACGTCTTTTTACATTGCAAGCTGGACAGAGATAAGCATTATAGTCTTTTCTCCAATTGACTAATTTATTTATTCTGCCACAGTCTTTACAAGGAATTTGTTGTTCGTTCATCTTTTTCCCTCGTTTTTTAAAGAAAACATCTCTTTTGAGATATTAATATGATATAATATTTATTATATTTTGTCAATAGTAAAAATAGTATAATAATTAATAAAAATAAAAAACCAACACAATAGTTGGATTTTGAGATTAGAAATTAAAAAGGTTCTTTGAAAAAATTTTCCAATATTTCCATTCTCTGGAACAGATCTATAAGGCCCATGACATCGTTTGAAGCAGTAAACAAATCATTTTTTTTAATGTCTTCTTTGACCCTTTCAATAGCTCTGGGATCAAAGGTTAAATGGGCAATAAGCTTTATTTGTCTGTGAGAAGCTTTCCACGTTCTTTTCTTTTTTGCAAGCTCTTTTCTTGCTGTTTTTACGCTTTCAGTTATAAGAGCAAGGCATAGACATATAAAGTCTTTTGGTAAAGTGTCTGTTCCTGAGTTTAGTAATTTTTCTGGTGACCAAGAACTAATTTCTTTATAAATTTCATCCATTTCCCTTGAATAAGGAAATTCTTTTTCTCTTTTGCCACTGGATATTCTTTTGGCAATATTAAGGAGCTCGAATGCTCCCTCGGGATCATAACTTCTAGCCTTCATTTTTTCACCATTATACACTTACAAGGTGCTATTTTATTTAAAGCATATATTGACTGTTTTGTCAAATAATAGAATATAAAAAAAGAGGGGTGTTATTTGAGTCCTTAAACCCCGGACTTTATAAAACTTTTTTGTTGTTTTTGTTGGTGGGTGGTGATATTTGTTTTTTCTCCCAGTCTTCGTATGGGAGTACTTCACCGCGCAGGATTTTGAAGAAAAGATCCTGGGCATCCTGGAATTCTGGTCCAGTGACCATTATCAATACTTTATCTCCCTCGAAAGTGAAGCTCTCTACAAAGCCTTCGGCTCCAGTTGAAGAGTATCTACCAGATCTTCGAGGGTTACTCAGTATTAGCGCTGCTCGAATTGAGACCTTCTCAACGAATTCCGTGATTTCTTCTGGGAATTCATCTTCGAGCAGATCCATTGGATGGTAGAATGATCTACAATTTTTGTCGTAATCAATTCTTATTCCATCCAAGGTGTAGTTCTCGGGAGGGGGCGTTACTTTTTTAAACCGGGAGTCGTCCTTTATTTGGTCTCCCACGTATATTCTTACAGACATGCTTGACATGATGTTTTCTCCTTTTCCGTCTAAGATTGTTTAGCGTTGTTTTTAAACGATCACTTTTCTTAGATCGGTTGAGTCTTTAGCTACATCTTCATGCAAGATTATGTAGCTAAGAAAACAATAACATATAATGTATTTTTTGTCAACAGAGTAAAATTTAACTATTTTAATATTTCTGTTAATAAAAAACTGGAAAAATCCAGTTTATTTAGGAATGCCAATAACATCAGCAATAATATGTAATTGACGGGAATTTGTTTCGACAAAAAAGCCAATTCCTATGGTATCAAAATTTAACTCTTCTTCTTTTGCTTTTTTGAGATTCATTGTGTAAGGGTCATGGTTTGAATTTTTCTGCAACCATTTTTTTGTTTTCTTAATGGTTATATCAAATCCATTTAACCCGAACCAGCTTTTGTTTAAATAAAGTTCATGGTCTTTTAGTTTTCTTGGTGGACCATCGCTCATAATAGCGCTTTTTTCAATCATTAATTCAAATCTATTTTTAGTGACAAGAATAGTATGCTCTACGTCACGAATAGCCTTACCTCTTTCATTAACAATATCCCCTATTTTAATATCTTTAGAACAGTTTTCACTTTTAATCCACCATTCAATAAAACTTAGGACATTTTTCCAGTCATATCCATATTCAAAAATTTTAATGTACATTTTAACCCACCTCGGGCTTAAAATATATTAATATTTTGATGTATTTCTGTCAATTACAAATTTCCCATCCCAAAAGTAATGTTCCTGGACCAACATGTCCACCAATTGTAAAGCAAATTAGATTAGTATAAACTAATTCATAATTTTCAGATGAATTTTTAATTAATTTTTCTAATTTTTGTGATTCAGTTATATTGTCAGCATGAGTAATAGCTATTCTTATTTTCTTTTTATTCTTTCTTATTGTAGCTGTTTGTTTTTCAAATTCTTCAAAAATAGCTTGAGCTAAACCATTAATAGTTTTTTTAAAACTAACAATTGATAAGCGTCCTTCTTTAAGAGTAAGAATAACTTTAAGGTTTATTATATTAGCTTGGTTTAAGGCAAAAGGAACAATACTAGGTAAACGACCACTAGCTTCTAGCCATTTTGGGTTATCATAAGTTGCAACTAATTTAAAATTATGTAATTTTTCTTTTAATTCTTTAATAATTTCCTCAAAGCTTAATTTAGCTTCTTTAATCATTCGAGCTGCTTTTAGGGTTATTAGTCCTTGGCTAGCACTACCTTCCAGTGTGTCTATAACATGAATTCTGTTTTGCATTTCAGGTGGTAAAAATTTTATAGCTTGAAGAGCAGAATTATATGCACCAGAAACATTTGAAGTAAAAGCAATACATAATACATTTTCAAAACATTCCAGCTTTTCTTTAAAAGCTTTTACATAATCATTAATAGAGGGCTGAGAAGTTTTAACTAAAGACTTTAGTCCTTGTTTTTGGCCTTCTCTTATTTTTTGGTAAATATTGCCTGGAAAGTTTAATAATTCACCGTAGTCTATTTTAAAATTAACCACAGATATTTCATTTTCTTTAACTAATTCTTCAGGCAAGTCCCCCATTTCATCTGTTACAATGCCAATATATTTTTTATTCATAGGATTATAAATATTAAAGACCGCTAATTAGCGGATTAATTTATTGTATTATAAAAATAAAAAAATATCAAGAAGATATTTAAATAAAAAAAGAGAAGCTTTACGAAACCATTACAGTTTGCTTCTCTACGTTTTTAGACTTCTTTTTCGTTTTTCATAGCAATTCTGACAGATTGGCTTGTCTGAACTGTCTCTGGTTGCAACTGGTGCTACTTTCCCGCATCTAGAACATTTTTTATGGTTTGCAGGGTCCTTTTGGTAGCAATGTTTACAGATTGGCTTGCCCAAACTGTCTCTAGCAGCAATATATGTTACTTTCCCGCATCTAGAACATTTTTTATGGTTTGCAGGGTCCTTTTGGTAGCAGTTTACACAAATTGGCTTCTCCAAACTGTCTCTAGCAGCAACATATGTTACTTTCCCGCACCGAGAGCACTGTTCGTGATTTGCAGGATCTTTTCGGTAGCAATGCTGACAGATTGGTTTGCCAGAATCGTCTCTAGCAGCAACATATGTTAATTTCCCGCACCGAGAGCACTGTTCGTGATTTGCAGGGTCCTTTTGGTAGCAGTTTACACAAATTGGCTTTCCCAAACTGTCTCTAGCAGCAACATATGTTAATTTCCCGCACCGAGAGCACTGTTCGTGAGTTCTGGGATCTAAGCGTTGTCTTTTTTGAACGCATGCATTGCAAAGAAAAGCGTTATCATAATATTTTCTTTTGTAGACCTTTTCTTTGAGTTTTCCACAATCTTCACAGAAATCAAGCTTAAGAATTCTTTTCTTCATTTCTTTCCTCCTTTTTCTTTTTTCAATGATCAAATAACAATAAAATATCTCTTTCGAGATATTAATATTATACAATATATTACTATATATTGTCAATAGCAGGAGTTCGTGGAAGAAGTTAGAACTGAAATTAATTTGTCATGGCACTAATATCATCAAGCCATACTAAACTTTCACCTTCACCTCCTAAAAAACTAAATCGTTGTACGCCTGAGTACATAGATACGTCAATCTCTAATTTTGTCCACGAGGAGACATAATAATTAGCAATTAAGACTATGGGATTGGATCCGATTTTGTAGTAGAAAGCTGGGGAAGCTTCACCTAATTCATACTGATACCAAAAAGATATTTTATCTACATTTGTAAAATCAATATTTTGGTAAACCTCTCCGTCTCCGCAAAAATATAATCTATATGTGCCACTATGTGGAGAAGGAGATTCTGTTCCAACAATAAATTCATAAATATAGCTATCTGCTGTCCACCCAGAAGTATTCCCTGTCTCAAACCCTCCATTAGTTATTCTTTCTTCTGGTGGCAGAGCTTCTGAGAACCCTGTACTATATTCATATTGATAAACATAACTATTTGATAGGTTTCCTTTTAATGTAAAATCAGTTCCATCATCTGATTCATAGGTATAATATGTTCCATCAGGATCTTTTGGCATTGCTTCTTCTGAAGAAAAGTAATTAGCAGAAATTAAGCTATCTTGAAGATTAGTACAATCATTACCAACCTCACACTCATCTGCTTCTTGTGGAGCTAATCCATAAAGCGTTTTGTAAGAAAGGATTACTTTTTGTAAACTTTCAATATCATGTTTTCTTTTTGCGTCATTAGCAGAATCAGTAGCACTACTTGAGATAACTAAAACGAATCCAGAAAGGATTCCTACTATTACAATTACAACAAGTATTTCTATTAATGTGAATGATTTTTGATTCATTAAATTATTATACTTAGAAAACAAAAAAACATCAAGAAAGATATTTTAGTTTGCAGGGACCAGCGGAAGAAGTTAGAATTGAAATAATAGGTTTTTATATAAAATTATTGACAAATATTTATTTTATGTTATTAATATAAATATGATTGATAGATTTGACGCCTTTTGTAAAGAAGGCATTGAGGGTCTAGGAAGAAACAACTTTTTAGCAAAAATAATTTGTCTTATAATATTATCATTATTTTTATTTCTTATAGACATTATTAGTACCAGTATAGTCTTGGAGAACAAAGGATTTGAAATGAATCCATTAATGATATCTATTGTAACGTCAATACCCTATCATTTATTGATTAAGGGTTTATCACTAATTATTATAATAGTATTATGGGCATTGTTTAGCCAAAAAGTTATTCCCAAATTTTTTCCTTCGGATGCGAACAAAAATTTTATCAAAGGAGCTCAATTGCTTGGTTTAATGGTTGTTCCTGAATTTTATACTATAGTTCTTTTAAATAACTTTTATACATTATCTTTCTTGTTTTGAAAATAGAGGACTTTTAATAGGCCTTTTTTTATAAATTAATTGTATCATAATTAAAATGCTTGGTAGGGTTCATGAAAGAATTAATGGTTCATTCAATTAATCCTTCTTTTTTAAAATATTCTAATATAAGTTTCATAACAGGCGTAGCTGTTTCTTTATCTTTATAGGTAAGCCAATTGATTTCTTCTATTTCTGAGTCTGGCTTAAGTTCTCCTGTAAATTCTCCAGAATAAGCTGTTATTTTAACAATTATGTTTTCTTCTTTTCCATGGGCTTGAGCTTCAAATGTATTTATTAACCTTAAAGTATCAACAATAAGATCAACGCTTATTTCTTCTTTTATTTCCCTTAACAAGGCTTGTTCGTCTGTTTCAGCTCCTTCCCTTTTTCCTCCTGGAATATAGTAGGCATCTTTCCCTTTTGCTCTTACGGCTAGAATTTTTTTATCTTTAATGTATATTAATCCTAATTTATCAATAAGTTTCATAATAATATTTTATTATATTCCCTTATCTTAT